>Ga0265298_10002076_pt1 | contig 28637 bp, 20 predicted proteins | sample AusTroGonzalo_MG_3_FD_193486 | JGI IMG/M metagenome (GOLD analysis project Ga0265298, IMG submission 193486) | Bovine rumen microbial communities from tropical cattle in Woodstock, Queensland, Australia - Gonzalo_01 | ecosystem: Host-associated > Mammals > Digestive system > Stomach > Rumen ...
ACGGTTCACCAGCTTGGAACGCATCTGGGTGAGCACGCCCTCCGACTCGGTAGGATACTTGTGGCAAAGGAAATCCGCAATGATGGCCCCCAACACCGCATCCCCGAGATACTCCAAACGCTCGTTATTCTCGCGGGAGCCTATAGAGGAAAGCCCGCTGACCGACCGGTGCATCAGCGCCGTACGAAACAGATTGACATGACGAATCCTAAATCCGAATATATTTTTAAAGTACGTTCGAATTTGTCTGTCTGTCAGTGTCATACTACTCCTCGAACTTTTTATACAGCAGGGAAACGTTGTGGCCGCCAAATCCGAAAGAATTGGACATCACCACATTGACTTTGCGGGAGATGGCCTCCTTAGGAACGAAATTCCAATGGGAGGGCAGCATCGGATCAAGGTGATCCAAATTGATAGTGGGGTGGATGATGCCATCGCGCATAGTGCAGAAGATGGCGACACTTTCCACGGCCGGGCCGGCACCCAGCAGATGGCCGATCATGGATTTGGTGGAATTGATGGCCATTTTCGGGGCATGATCCCCGAAAAGTTGTTCGATCGCGCGGCACTCGGAAACGTCACCCAACGGGGTGGAAGTGCCGTGCGTGTTGATGTAATCCACATCCTCGGGCCGCATTTGCGCACTCAAAAGGGCGTTCCGCATCGAATTGAAGGCAGCTTTGCCGTTCGGATCCGGAGCGGCGATGTGGTAGATGTCCGCGGTCATGCCCACGCCAACCACTTCCGCGTAGATGCGGGCTCCGCGGGCGAGCGCATGGTCCATACTCTCCAATATGAGGGTCGCGGCCCCCTCCCCCATCACAAAACCGTCACGGTCCTTGTCGAAAGGACGACTGGCATGTTCGGGGTCGTCATTGCGGGTGGAAAGCGCCCGCATGGCATTAAAGCCACCGATACCGAGCTCGATGATGGCGGATTCTGTGCCGCCGGTGACAATCATGTCGGACTTTCCAAGCGCGATGGCGTAGCAAGCGTCACCGATGGCGTTGGCCGACGATGCACAAGCAGAAGTCGTAATATAGTTCGGCCCTGTGAAACCGTACTTCAGCGCGATACTGCCCGACACCGTATTGCCAAGCACGCGCAAAAGATGGTAGGGGCTGAACCGCGGCGTACGATCCTGTTGCATAAACTGCTGCACCGCCTCTTCAGAAGAGGTCAGACCTCCGATGCCCGTGCCGTAAACCACACCGACACGGCTCTTGTCCAACTTTTCCAAATCCAACTGCGCATCCTCAATGGCCTCCGCCGTGGCAATCATCGCAAACTGCGCACTGCGGTCGAGCTTCGACAGCTCCTTCGGCGTGAAATGCGCAGCAGGGTCATAGCCTTTCAGTTCACAGGCGAATTTGGTCTTGAATTTCTCAGTATCAAAATAAGTAATATGGCTGGCACCTGAACGGCCCTTCACAAGACCATCCCAGTACTCAGCCACATTATTACCAATCGGCGTCAAAGCGCCAATTCCTGTTACAACAACGCGTTTGAGGGTCATCACAAACGTATCTTGTAAACTAAATTATTTACTTGGACGCAAGAAGATTTTCAATATAGGCGACTGCATCTCCTACAGTTGCAATTTTTTCTGCATCTTCTTCAGGAAATTTAATGCCAAATGCATTCTCAAATTCCATGATCAATTCGACCGTATCCAATGAATCAGCTCCCAGATCGTTGGTGAAACTCTTTTCGGGAGTTACATCAGCCACATCAACACTCAATTTGTCTGCAATGATGGACTGTACTTTTTGTAAAATTTCTGACATAGCATTTGATTTTTAAATAGGCGGCAAAAATACAATTTTTTTAATACGAAAAACCACAAAAATCTCTCCGAGTTTCAACACGGTTATGAACATCTGAGGAGACTGTCCTTCGTGCGCGGTTTTGCGGCTCTTCAAACAAAATCTTCCGAAAAACGCCCCGAAAAGACCTCCCCACCCCATCGCTTCATCATCCAAAATCCAAGATTGGCACATCAAATACAAAATTATTTTTTTGATATTCAGACGATTATAAAATATTCTAAAAAAAAATTCGAAAGGGTGCGGCGGTATCAAAAAAATACTATCTTTGCCACCGCAAAACGATGAGACGTTCATTGAAATTTATGCCGATATAGCTCAGTTGGTAGAGCAGCTGATTTGTAATCAGCCGGTCGTTGGTTCAAGTCCGACTATCGGCTCCAGGCATAAACGAAACAAAATGGGAGAGTTCCAGAGCGGTCAAATGGGACAGACTGTAAATCTGCTGGCTAAGCCTTCGGAGGTTCGAATCCTTCCTCTCCCACTTGTTTTTTTTTATGCGGAAGTAGCTCATCCGGTAGAGCGACAGCCTTCCAAGCTGTAGGTGGCGGGTTCGAGTCCCGTTTTCCGCTCCACAATGATTTTTTCGTAACATTTAGATGATTTTTTAGGCAACAAGACATTATGTTTTGTTGCTTTTTTTGTATATACACCCCTCCAGGATTCTCTATTCTGAAAAAAAAAACGAAGGGCACAGCCTCGCTATGCCCTTCGCATCTCTTCTACAAAATAAATATTGTATATATATTAATTATTGCTGCTCTACAAGCTGCTTCACCGCACGTTCAAGGTCGGCTCCGCGCAAGTCGCGTTGCACAATGCGTCCCTCCTTGTCCAACAAGAACGTGGACGGGATCGAACGCACGCCATAGATGGCCGCCGCCTGCGACTGCCACTGCTTGAGGTCGCTGACATGGTTGGGCCACACCAGCTTGTCACTCTCGATGGCGCGCTTCCAAGAAGCGGCATCGCGGTCCAAAGAGACGCTGAACACCTCAAATCCCTTGTCGTGGTAAAGACTGTAGATGCGCGTCACATTGGGATTCTCACGACGGCAGGGGCCGCACCATGAAGCCCAAAAGTCCAACAGCACCACCTTGCCACGCAGATCGGAGAGTTTGCGCATCTTACCGTCAGGATCCGGGAATTCTAAATCCGGAGCAATGGCGCCAATGGCCACCTTCGAAGCAGGGGAATTCATATAGTTCCAACGGTCTTTCACAATCAAATGATCAGGATAAACCTCGTGCAGCGCCGTAATCACCTCGCTGTGGAGGGCAGCGTTCTGCTCGCGCGGGAACATGTCCAAGAACATCAAGACCGCCACGTCATTCTTGCCTTCGCGAATGCCCTCTTTCAGCTTCGCCGTGATGTAGGCATCAATCTCATTGTAAGCATTTTGATACTTACCCACCACCTCGCTGACCTTCTCCTGGGATTGGGAGACAAGCATGTTGGCCAACGTTTTATCGTCCTTCATCAGGTTTTCGTACGCCTTCTTCTGTGCCACAACAGCCGGCAACTTCGGATAAAGTTCCGATAACACACGGTTCGTCCATTTCGACTGATTGCCTTTTTTGTCCCACAAATTATTGAAAGCCAAACTGTCACGCTCCGCCAAAAGTGACTTGGCCAACGGAATGAGGGAACCCAGAGACTGCTGTGCAATGTCATGTCTTTGCTTCAGCGCCGACTGATAACGGTCGAAAGCGGCGTAAAACTCCTGTTCACCCTCCACTCGCTTGGCAGTGAAACCGTAATATTTATCGACATTATCCAAATAATTGGCGAACGGGTTGTAGTTGATTTCCAGCTTCTTCAGCATACGATTAGCCGCATCCGCGCACTCGAACATCTCGCTGTTCTTGATCTTGCCACCGGACATGGAGCGGGTGAACGTGCTATAGAGGGTGTCCATATTGTCGAATGCATCCAATAAATAGTTGTCCACATCGTCATTGGTCTGGCGATAGAGGTTGATCTTCTGGGCAAAGTCACTCCAGTATATCTTGTTCGCATCCTTCTGCAACTCTTCGTTAATGCTGTCCACTGACGTTTTCCGGGAATTGGCAAGATGTGCCATCCTCTTCACATAGTTCATCGACGGGGAGCCGCTGACAGAGACCGGTTCCTGAAGACTCTCGGCATCCAGGGTCATCGTGACCGTTTCACCGGGGGTGATCACCAGCAACATGGAGGAACCGTTACCGAAATCCAGTCTGTAGATATCATTCGGCAGCGTGACCTGCATAGTGAATTGGTTGTTGTTAATATCGGCGGAAGCGTAGTTTTTCTGGGCACTTCCATACGCGGAGACCAGATCCACCTTCTGAAAATGGTTGTTCAACAGAGAGACTTGCAATTTTGTGGGAGCTTGGGCCAGCAACACATTTACCAGCAATCCCACAAACAATAACATCAAAGGGTATCTTTTCATATTTTAAAATTATTGGGGCGCAAAAATACAAAAGTTTGCCGAACGAAAGGCATCCAACAAAAAAAGTTCGTACTTTTGCGGCCTGAAAAAAAGCATAGAATGAGTAATATGATTGACCATCTGAATGAGCATTTCCCGGCAGCGTTTGACGAGTCCCAAAAGGCACAGGCCAAAACACTGTTTTTCAAAAAGTTATCTTTATTTGCACACGATTTTTACCGTGGCAAAATACAGACGTTGCCGAAAGTTCCCATCGAGAGTTTGAACTGGTTCAACGCATGGTACACGCCCGGCGTATCGGCCGTTTCCACCACCATCCGTGACGACAACGACCGTTCGTTCCGGCTCAGCAACCGCGCCAACCTCGTAGCCGTGGTCAGCGACAGCACCCGCGTGCTCGGCGACGGCGACTGCACCCCTCCCGGCGGTCTCGGCGTGATGGAAGGCAAAGCCCTGTTGATGAAGTACTTGGGCGGCATCGACGCCACCGCACTCTGCATTGACAGCCGCGATGAAAACGGCATCCATCAAGCGCAAAAAATCATCGACTTCGTGAAGATGGTGCAACCCAGCTTCGGAGCCGTCAACCTGGAGGACATCTCGCAGCCCAACTGTTTCCGCGTGCTTGACGAACTGCGCGAAGCTTGCGATATTCCCGTCTGGCACGACGACGCACAAGGAACCGCTTGCGTCACCCTCGCTGGAGTGCTCAACGCGCTCAAGATTGTAGGCAAACGTCTTGACAACGTGAGGATTGTGCTCTACGGTGCCGGTGCCGCCAACAGCAGCATCGCCCGCCTGATGATCCAAGACGGCGCAAAACCCGAAAACATCATCATGTTCGATAAAGACGGCACACTGCACAAGAATCGTGTTGATTACGAGAAAGATACGAGATTCTATCCGCAATGGCGACTCTGTCAGATCACCAACCCGCAGTGCGTCACCACGCCTGAGGAGGCCTTCAAGGGCGCGGACGTTCTCGTGGCCCTCTCCCACCCCGGTCCCGACACCATCAAGCCGGAGTGGATCTCGCTGATGGCGGAGAAGGCTATCGTGTTTGCCTGTGCCAACCCCGTGCCGGAAATCTACCCGCACGCCGCCAAGGCCGCTGGCGCCTACATCGTGGCCACCGGACGCGGCGACTTCCCCAACCAAGTCAACAACTCCGTCTGCTTCCCTTCCATCCTCAAAGGCACGCTGCTTGTCTCCTCACGTAAAATCACTGACGAAATGGCCGTCTGCGCGGCCCACGCCATCGCTGATTTCGCCGAACGGCAGGGCATCTCCGCTGACCGCATCATGCCTACCATGATGGACAGCGACCTCTTCCCCACCGTGGCCGCCGCCGTGGGCGAATGCGCCGTCAACGCCGGCCTCGCCCGTCATCCCCTCGACCGCACCACCATCTACAACCTCGCCAAACGCGACATCGACGAAACCCACCGTATCATGGACATCTTTGAACAAGAGGGCATTATCGAACACTTCCCCGAAGCGGAAGTAAAAAGGATCTTGGAAGAAGTCATAACAACTATCAAAGGTTAAATTATGGAAAAAGAACGCAGTATCGACAGATTAGCCCGATACATCATCATTTTTGGCACCGTGGCATTGGCCGCTGTGATCGCTTATTTTTTCGGAAGCGTCCTAGCCTATATCCTCCTGGCATTCGTGGTCTCTTTAATCGGACAACCACTCATGCGACTGTTCCGGAAAATCAAAATCAAAGGGAAATCGCTGCCGAATCCCTTGTTGGCAGCATTTTCCCTCGTCATCGTCTTCGCCCTGCTCTTTCTGTTGCTGATGCAGGTTGTCCCTGTTATTTCCAATATATTGAGCGAAGCTTCCGCAATGAAAGCCACTGAAGACGTGGACAATTACAGTATGCTGAACCAAATCAACGACTGGACCATCCAAACCATCCCTTGGGTGGGTGAAGACTTTGACGGCGTACAGCTGCTGATTCAGAAACTCTCCGAAGCTCTGGATCCGTCTGACATTCCTAGTTTTCTCGGATCCGTGGCCTCTGCCGTAGCCGGATTTGCCGTAGGAATCTTCTCCGTCATGTTCATCTCCTTTTTCTTCATCAAGGATGAGACACTCTTCGGTCAGATTGTAGGTTCATTAGTTCCCGACTCCATCGAAGAAAAGGTGAAGAAAACCATTTACGACATTGAGCGACTGCTCTCCCGCTATTTTATCGGACTGATTGTTGAAGTCCTTGGCGTGGTGCTCCTCGACTGCCTCGGGCTCTGGCTTATCGCCCGTGTCAACTTCAACTACGCCATCGGCATCGCCTTCATCGCCGGCCTGCTGAACATCATCCCGTATGTGGGTCCTCTCATCGGTGAGGTCGTCGGGGTTGTGCTCTGCGTCATCCTCAAATACGGCACTGGCATGGGACTGGGTGTCAACATCTGGCTCTTCGCCGTCATCGTTTTGGCCATCATGCTGACCACTCAGCTGGTGGACAATTTCATCTACCAGCCACTTATCTATTCCACGAGCATCAAGGCCAACCCGCTGGAAATTTTCGTCGTCATCCTGATTGCCGGACACCTCGGCGGCGTCGTAGGAATGCTCATCGCCATCCCTACCTACACCGTTATCCGCGTCATCGCCAGCCGATTCTTCTACGATTTCAAACCTGTGAAGCGGCTGATTCCGGATGTAGAAAACGAAAATACAGATACATTGATTTAATCATCCCCTCATAAATGTTCAAAAGCAACATACAAGCATTCAGGCAATTAGGGCAACACCTCGCCGACCCGCAGTGGGTCAACGACGTTTTCGGGGAGGCCATCGCCAAGCAGCACAAGGAGAACAGCTGGTTCACGCCGGAGTTCTGCCGGCACGCGCTTTATGCCCTCTCGCAGATGATGGCACCCGAGGCTTTAGAAGCTTACTACGCACGCTACAAGGACGTTGCATTCCCTGAGGACCCACGCCGCACCGTTGCCGTGATTTCCGCCGGCAACATCCCTTTGGCGGCCTTCCACGACTTTTTCTGCACTCTCGTCAGCGGCAACAACTACCAAGGAAAACTCTCCGCACAGGACAAGCAGCTGCTGCCCGTGCTCGCGAAGGAGCTCGTCCGCATCGAGCCACGATTCGCCGAACGCATCACCTTCGTTGAAAAGGTAGCGAATTTCGACGCGATCATCGCCACCGGAAGCAACAACAGCGCCCGCTATTTCGAATACTACTTCAGCAAATACCCGCATATTCTTCGTAAAAACCGCAACAGCGTGGCCGTCCTCAACGGAACCGAAACGGACGAGGAGCTCCGCGCCCTCGCCGACGACATCTACCTCTATTTCGGTCTGGGGTGCCGTTCCATCTCCAAACTGTTCGTGCCCAAAGACTACGATTTCCTGCCTTTTTTGCATATTTTAACGCAACAAAGCCAGCCCATCTCCCAACACCACCAGTTCCTCAACAACATTGAATATCAGAAGGCCATCCATCTGATGAACCGCATCTTCTATATGGATGCCGGCACCTTCCTTCTTGTTGAAAATCAAGAATATGCATCGCCCATCGGCATCGTCTATTTTGAATATTACGACAACCCCGACACCGTCAACCAACGCCTGACCGAGGATGCCGAGCAATTGCAATGCATCGTCAGCAAAGAACCGCGCATCACCCGCGCCGAACCTTTCGGACACGCACAAAGCCCCAGCCCGCAAGACTATCCCGACGGCATCGACACCTTCTCCTGGCTGCTACAAATCAACCACCCCCAACCCATCCCCACCAAATAACACCCCCTCCACTATTGCCTTTTGCCTATTGCCTTTTGCCTAAATGAAAAAACGCATCATCATCACCCTGTTCATCCTCCTCGGACTATCCGCCATCCCGCTGATGATCGGTATTTTCTACCTGTACAGCGAAGCCGAGAAGGTGCAGCGCAGCATCTTTGTCAACGAGGTGCTATCGGCGGGAAACGACGTCATCAACCGCATCGACGCCATAATCAAAAATGATTCTACGACGCTCATCGCCATGGATTCCGACGAGGTGTCACGGGATGCGATTGACACCACCGAGGTCGTTTCCATGCAACAAACCCGTAAATTCCTGATTGACAGCATCAACAACCAGCCTATCGGTGTCATCAAGACCACCATATACTTCCAAGAGAACAACTCCCGCGCCATTGCCAGCGACACAGAATACTTCACCGCCGCTTTCAGGAGGCTTTTCCCTTTGTATAATGACCCTTGGGATCCAAACAATGTTCAAAAGAACATCACCAACTCATTCAATATCAGGGATATAAATCTCATTCAATTAGACAGTTCCACTATTGAGCTCCTCAATGCCAACAAATTATACAACCTCATCAAAGAGGCTTTGAGCAATGAAAACATCGATGCCCGCTTCGATTTCGCTTTGTACAATGCCTTCACCACACAGTTTGTTGTGGCACCTCAGCACGCCACCCCGAACGAGATACTCAACAGCGAGTTCATCTTTCTGTTGAAATACAACGAAAAGGTGAGTTCCCCGCACTATCTGATCATCTATTTCCCGACGGTGCGCGGCATCGTCTTCAAGCGCATGAGCAACATCATCATCCTGATTGTGGTGTTCTTCGTCATCACCTTCACCATCTCTTTCGTGGCGCTCTACTCGCTATACCGTCAGAAAAAGACCTCTGAGGTCACCAACGACTTCATCAACAACGTCACACACGAATTCAAAACCCCCATCGCCACCATTTCCTTGGCCTGCGAAGTGCTCGCCGACCCCACCATGATTGAGGACAAAGACATCCGGGCCTCCTACGTGGAGATCATCAACGACGAGAACAACCGTCTGAAAGACATGGTCACCACCGTGCTGGAGACGGCGCAACTGCGTAAAGGACAGATTAAGATGAATGTGGAACTCATTGACATGCACGAGCTTATCCAAAAGATAACGGACAGTTTCGCCTTGATGATCAGTTCCTCCAATGGTACGATGACCGTGGCGCTGAATGCCGACAAGTACACGATTTTCGGTGACCGGACGCACCTCACCAACTCCATCACCAACCTCATCGAAAACGGCATCAAGTACTCCACCGACAGCCCCGAAATTCTGGTCAACACCCTGTCCGACGACAAACACTTTGTCATTTCCGTCACCGACAAGGGTGTGGGCATCCCGCAGAAATCCATCACCAAGATTTTCGACAACTTTTACCGTGTCCCGCACGGCAACATCCACAATGTCAAGGGTTACGGTCTTGGTCTCGGTTATGTCAAGAAAATCGTGAACCTGCATCACGGCCGCATCGAAGTGCTCAGCGAGGAGGGCAAGGGCAGCACCTTCACCCTCTATTTGCCGTTCAAAAGCTAACGGAATAATTCAGAGTTATGAATTATGAATTATGAATTATGAATGGATTGGGGAAGATCGGAATAGCTTCCCTCAATTCCCGAACGGCAGGCTTTCCCCGTCAGGGGATAAATATCTGTCGCCGATGGCGTTACGGTACGAAGGCCAAATCCCCGTTAGGGGATAAAGCTCGGTAGGACGGCGCAAACCCGCAGCCAGTATGTCCCGCAGGGACAGAAGCCCGGTAGGAAACGGATGCGGCGCGGGGTTCCCGGAGCCCCTTCAGGGGCTGGACGGGGTGAATCTCCGCGTATCGCGCGTATCTGCACGTATTTGTCCGCAGGAATTCTGCGGATTTCTGCGGGGTCAGCGGGCTATATGTGGGGATGGCGGGCATAGCGGGTTTTTGATGGGGCGAAGATACGAAAAAAACAAACTGATTTCAAGAGGTGGGTTTATCACGTTTTGTATCTGCCTCCTGTTTACATCCCCATTTTCTTATGAATCTATAGGTACTCCAACCAAGGGCTTTTCTTTCACCTCGTTTTTGATTTTTGAAAACTCTCCCTTTGGTATCATAATAGACTTTTTTTGTCAGTTTGCCTGCCTGATAATAATGGATGCATTGCAGTCCGTTGTAATTCTTTTTCGTATAGAAAGTATATACGGTATCTTTCACGCCATTAGCGTATATTGTTGTCTTTTCCAGTAACCTTTGATAGTTGTAGACGTTTTCTTTGTACAAGGTGTTGTTTTTGTAGTATTGGACTAAACTGTCTGCCAAACAATATGCAGAATCGATTAAGGTGTCGTATTTCGCATAATACTTCCAAATGGGCTGGTTAAAGCCCACATAAGATGTGTCATAATCGATTTTGTCCGAAAGATACCTGTCCGAATAATTCAGATCTTCTTCGCCATTCACAAAGAGAAGTCGTGCTAACAGTTCTCCTCCTGCAGAATAGCTTTTAACCACCCCATTGACGGTTCCCTGCGTGTAAGCGACCTCTCCACGCAACTGACCGTCAGGCCAATATTCTTTTGAAACACCATCCTCCAAACCGTTTTTGTAGCTAATGGTTTGAATAAGCTTGCCTGTCTTGAAATTATAGGTGGTATCAGATAACTTGTAGCCCATATCGTACACCGTTTTCTTCACCAGAACTGTATCATTTTCAATCTTCTTTGAAATCAAGATCCAATTTCCGTGTGGCAACCCACCCACAAGTTGGTTGTGCGCATCGTATAGTCCAGTCACAGATTGTCCGAACAACAAACTCGGGAAAAATCCTAAAAGAACTAGTATTTTCTTCATATTCTGTTTGTTTTTCTTCAATTGATTCATCTCGACCGAATCGTTTTTTTGCGAGTACGACAACTGGAGATTCTTCCAACTGGCCTGATGTCTAATCTTCTTGAACGCAATGTTACTGAAAAGTTCCAATTATCTTGTCTTTTATCTTTGAGTCTGTTTTGTATGCAATAAGAAATAGAACTTGCTCCATCAACTTCCAAATCATAAGAGAAGGAATTACCATCAGGAGAGTTTATCCACCCGGTTTCTACTTTGTTAAGAGCAGTGAATGTCGCATTATTCTCTATTCCATACGGAGCAAAATTAACTTCAGCTGAGTAAACATCTGGGCCTACTGGGATTTCACCACATACCATCATTTCTTGATTGTCGGGTCTACTTTCGACATTGACAGTTTCTTCTGTTTCACTAAACACTTTAATATCTACCCCTTCTTTACGGTCCCATCCGGTTACAGTTCGAAATCCTCTTAGAAGTTTTTTTTGATATTTATTAGCCAAAAAAGCAGCTGCTGATTCTAACTCGTCATCACTAGCACCATTTTCTACCATGTTCATCAATGGCGTTCTTATTTTTTTATCAAAAAAATCAAAAAATCTTTCGAGACGTTTCAAAGAAGGGTCACCACCGTCATACACCTCCGCCCCGTTCGGATCCACCAACTTCACCGGATTGTCCGCACAATAAACATACGGGCTCAGCGACGCATATTTGTCACTCATCGGATCGACGCTCAGCCAGATGCTCAGGTCGGAGGAGTAATATCTTGAGCCAAAGTAAGATAGGCCGGTTTCGGAGTCGCGTTCTTTGGCGGAGAAGGTGTAAGACAATGTAGAATGATGAATGCAGAATGTAGAATAAGGGGTGGTGGTCGTCTGCGTCCAGTGAACATCTCCAGCCCCGGCAGGGGTGCAAGCCCGGTAGGACGAAGTTTCCCCGAGACCGACTTGTCCCGGAGGGACAACAGCTCGGTGGCTCGGGGCGGATGTGCGCGTGGGCGAGATCCCCGGGAGGGAATGCATCGGTCTCTGGCAATATGGGCGGAGGAGGTTCATTGGCGGAAATAGAAGAAACGATAGCTTGATTTAATAAAGATATATAGGTTTTATATCTCCAATAATTGTAATTTTACCATTAGAGTCTAAAACATCAAATTCAATAATCGGGTAAGAAGTGTATATGAGCCTTTCCGGAGGCCCAATGGCAATTCCACCTTCACTTACCACAGTGTCTGTTCGATAGATATATTCGGACTCTGATATTATTCTTTCAATTGAACTACGAGTAATAGAGGTCGTGTCAGTGTCATAACAAAAAAAATGGTCCACTATTGATCGACTGTCAGGATTTTCTTTACGAGCCAACGAGTCATGTAAAACGCCAACTATTATTCGGCGATTATTAAAATCAATGAGACCATTAGTAAAAAAAAGGCACCAAAATCCTGGAAACATATTCACTGTGAACACAGAATAATCGTATAACTGTTCTATGGTTATATTCCATAATATCCCACCACTCATTGTATCTTTATGTGGTGTCATAGTTGCATAAGAAAATATATCTGAAAAAGAGGAAAATGCCCAACAACTGTCAATGCACTTTAACACAGGGACGATACTTTCATTACAAATGGAAAGATTCCGAAAAGAAATTGTATCGGGGGATAGCGCAGGAATACCTTTTTGTCCTTTCAAATCTGTTGCAAGAAACAAGACAAGAAACGTCATACAACACAAAACCTTATTAGTATTCATAATTATGACCTCCATTTCTTAATATAAACATTGGTTGTCGTCTGACAAAGCCGTTCGCTTGTTCAATTTTTGCTTTGGTATTCATATCTCCTCCAGATGCAATATGGCTAGTATAAGGATAAATACTTTTATGATAATAATTATCACCTGTATAATGTTTTGGGTGGCTATGTTTAAATATATCAAAAAGACCGTCATGGGCGTTGTTGAAAATTACAACCGTGTAAATAGACGGTAATTCCGTACCTATATTATCATGACTTGTCACAATAAAATCATATTCGTTCCCATTATAGTCATGTGTGCATAATTGCGTCCATTCCACATCGGTGTTGTCCGCAAAAAAATTAAATAACTCATTCATTTTTTCTCTCTTATTCTGAGTCGAGAAAGTGGTGGATTTGCCAGGGTCGCCCATTGTCTTCATAATAGATTCATCAACATCAAGAGGCTTTACATCTAATCTTCGTTCTCCCCAATCGTCTTCTCCTGATCCATACACAGCATATAATCGATCAGGTTTGTCATTTTGAATATGTCTAATATATCCAGCTTCGTTCACTTCCCACTCATCCTCCCCATTTGGATCAACCACTTTAATAGGGTTATTACTGCAATAAATGTAGTTCGACTGATGGGGATATTTCCCTGCCATCGGGTCCACGCTCAGCCAGATGCTCAAATCACCGCTGTAATAGCGTGAGCCAAAGTAAGATAAACCGGTTTCGGAGTCGCGTTCTTTGGCGGAGAAGGTGTAAGACAATGATGAATGCAGAATGATGAATGATGAATAGTGAATACGTAAGCCCTGGAGGTTTTGTTGGAGGTTCCGCCACACGGTTGCGGTTGGCTGTAGGCATAAAAGTGGGTTTCGGAGGAGGTTCCGCCATACGGTTGTGGTTGGCTGTAGGCATAAAAGTGGGTTTCGGAGGAGGTTCCGCCACACGGTTGTGGTTGGCTGTGGCCACGAATGGTTGGGGGTGTGGCGGAATGGCGGTGGGGTTGTCGGAATTGATTCATTGTCGGGCAAAGCCTTGAGAGAACTATTCAGGTTTTCCCCGTTAGGGGATAAAGCTCGGTAGGACGGCGCAACCCCGCAGCCAGCATGTCCCGCAGGGACAGAAGCTCGGTAGGAAACGGATGCGGTGTGGGTTTCCTGAAGCCCCTTCAGGGGTTGAACGGGGTATGTCTCCGCGTATCGCGCGTATCGGCGCGGATATGGGCGCAGGAATTCTGCGGATTTCTGCGGGGTCATCGGGCTATATGTGGGGGTGGCGGGCATAAGGAATTTTTGACGGGGCGAAAGTACAAAAAAAACAAAGACATTACTCAAGGAAGACCTCTGTTTTTACCATTTTCGCGCCACACTTCCAAACTATGCGAGGTCCTTCAAACATAATCTGGAAATATGACGCTGCAAATTTACAGAATATTCTTTCGGCTCAGTCTGTCTTATGATTTTTTGTATGTTTGCAGCGTTGTTTGCCAATCTTGATGTTCAACGAACTTTGCACCAAGGTCGGCGGCAACGAGAAGAAGTAAAAAACGGAAGTCCCCTAATGTCTTATTCAGCAGCTTTTTTCATAGGAATTCGTTTTGATTTGAAATACCGTTAGGAATAAATGCCATTATGAACTCGAAAAACAAAAAAGAAGAATACGTTATATATGAAGATTTGGTTGACAATGGCTCTTCTTGTGAGCCAATCATCGTTGATGGCAACCTGTATTTCCTTCTTGCACTAATCAATAGTATATTGTTGAAAATAGGGGTCAGAAAAAACGCATTAGTGAAGTATTCAGACAGGAGCGGTTATGAATTGCTTGTTAAATGTCCGTTTTGTGATTCGGTGTTTTACCAAAAAAAAGCCACGAAAAAATTCAAATGTCCTCATTGTCACAAGAAATCATCCATTATTACAACGAAAGGAGAACTGGCAAACTTGTTTTTTAAGAGAGTCAACGATCCAACAAAAGACAATGCCCCATATTGGTCCATGCCAAAATGAAATAGTCCATATTATTGTACTTTCGCCTCGTAAAAAAAAACTCTATGCCCGCCACCCCCACATATAGCTCTGTTTCGCCCCTGAAGGGGCTTGGGGAAACCCGCGCCGCGTCCGTTTCCTACCGGGCTTCTGTCCCTGCGGGACATGCCGGCTGCGGGTTTGCGCCGTCCTACCGAGCTTTATCCCCTGACGGGGAAAACCTGAAAAGTTCTTTCAAGGCTTTGCCCGACAGTGAATCAATTCCGACAACCCCACCGCCATTCCGCCACGCCCCCAACCATTCGTGGCCACAGCCAACCGCAACCGTGTGGCGGAACCTCCTCCGAAACCCACTTTTATGCCTACAGCCAACCACATCTGTGTGGCGGAACCTCCTCCGAAACCCACTTTTATGCCTACAGCCAACCACATCTGTGTGGCGGAACCTCCTCTGAAACCAACTTTTATGCCTACAGCCAACCACAACCGTGTGGCGGAACCTCCAACAAAATGCACCCTGCTTGGTGTAAACAGCCACGCAGCCGGTTCTCCCCCAACCAACTGCTAACTACTCACTGCTAACTGCTAACTCGTCTTACACCATCCCCACAGCCCTTATGATTCATACATAAAAAAAAGGTGCCGTTTCCGACACCTTTTTTTTGATGTATGATGTGTGACGTATGACGTGTGATTTCTTCCAACGTCACACGTCACACGTCCCACGTCTTAATACAAGAAGCTCAACAGAATACCTGCGGCCACGGCACTGCCGATGACGCCGGCCACGTTGGGACCCATAGCGTGCATGAGCAAGAAGTTGGTGCGGTCGTACTTCTGACCTTCCACCAGGGAGACACGCGCCGCATCGGGCACGGCAGACACGCCGGCATTACCGATCAACGGGTTGATCTTGTTGCCCTCCTTGAGGAAAAGGTTGAAGAACTTCACGAACAGCACACCGGAAGCGGTGGCGATCACGAAGGAGAAGGCACCCAACACGAAGATGAGCACGGAAGCAGGTCTCAAGAAGTTGGTGGCCTGCGTGGAGGCACCCACCGTCAGACCGATGAGGATGGTCACGATATCCACGATAGGACCGGAAGCGGTGTTGGCCAAACGTTTGGTCACGCCACTCTCTTTCAGCAGGTTACCGAAGAAGAGCATACCGAGCAACGGCAGACCCGTGGGAACGAGGAAAGCGGTGAGCAAGATACAAAGCATCGGGAAAAGCACTTTCTCACGATGGCTGACCGCACGAGGCGGACGCATACGGATGACACGCTCCTGCGGGGTGGTCAACAAGCGCATGACCGGAGGTTGAATCACCGGAACCAAAGCCATGTAGGAGTAGGCCGACACAGCGATGGCGCCCATCATGCTCGGAGCCAACTTGGAGGAGATGAAGATGGCGGTAGGACCGTCAGCACCACCGATGATACCGATAGCACCGGCCTCCATGGGGGTAAAGCCCAGCAACAGGGCGGTGATGTAGGCCGCGAAAATACCGAACTGGGCAGCCGCACCGATCAGAATCAACTTCGGGTTGGAAATCAGGGCCGAGAAGTCCGTCATGGCCCCGATGCCAAGGAAGATCAACGGCGGATAGAAACCTTTCACCACACCGAAATAAAGATAGTTAAGCACAGCACCGTTCTCGTAGACACCCACTTGCAGACCGTCGGTGAACGGGATGTTACCAATGATGATACCGAAGCCTATGGGAACGAGCAGAAGCGGCTCAAATTCCTTTATAATTCCCAAAGCTATGAAGATCAGACCTATGCAGATCATGATGATATGACCCCAGGTGCAGTTTCCGAAACCGGAATAGCTCAGGAACTGTAATAATCCTTCTTTGAAAAATTCTAACATAATCTCAATCTTTTATGATGATGACCATTATTCAAAAACAACCAGCACCTGGCCTTCCATGACCGCGTCGCTCTTGCTCACTTTCACCTCTTTGACCACACCGTCGCGATCCGCGTCAATGTTGTTCTCCATCTTCATGGCTTCGAGGAGGAGCAGGCGTTGGCCGACTTTAACGGCATCGCCGGGTTTCACGAACACGTCGAGAACAGTGCCGGGCAGCGGGGAGTTCAGCGTACCGCCACCGCCTGTAGGAGCGGCAGGTGCCACTTTCTGGGCAGGTGCAGCAGCCTGAGCTTTGGGCGCGGCAGCCACCTGCACCACGGGCTTCACGGTCCGAGGTTTCAGTTCCATATCCAATTCCACCTTGTAAGGTGCGCCGTTGACGACTACTTCGACCATGTTGTCTTCGATTTCACCGACTTCAACGGCATACTTGTTTCCGTATATCTTAAAATTATAGGTTTTCATATTACTTTTTCAATTTTTAGTGATTATCTTCTGGGGTTTCTCTTCATGGTTAATTCTTTCTGTGCCCACGGGGAGTAGTGCTTGGAAGGCATGTTGATGGTAATAATCTCACTCTCCTCATCATGCATGCTACCGAAATGCAAGTGCAGGGCCACACCGATGGCAGCCACCACTTCCGCATTGACGGCATCCACATCGTCGTCATCCTTCTTGTTCCCCACAGCAGCCGCTTTGGCAGGGACTTCCTGCGCTTTGGACTTCTGGGTGGCACGACGGGTCACATAATTGAAGATCTTCAGCATGATGTAAATCATAATCAGAGCAGTGAACACCACCGCCATGGAGATCAAAGCCATACCGATACCGTAGGGGTCGTCCTGTTTGAGCTTGTCCTGCTTGGAAATCTTCGGTGCCGTCTCGTTAGAAGAGGCGGGGGTGAAGTCGTCCAGGTAAGCCAGCTCGCCCGACTGCCGTTTGCCCTGTTTGAAGGCTTTCGAGTCGCGCACACCGTCCTGCACATAACCGTATGAGCGGCAGGTGTCACGCAATTCCACAGGATACTCCACCAAGTCGAGCAACTCCTTGGCATCGGCACTGATAAGCGCGATGTAGTGCGTTCCCGGCTTGGAAGGCTTCTCGGTAGAGAAATTGGTGTGGAAAGGACCGTACAGCGGTGAGTCATCCAGGAAGAAAATCAGGAAGCTGCGCTGAGGCATGAACATTTTCTGGTCCGTGGGGATTTTGTACCACTTGGAAGGGATGGCGCCGCCTTTCTTGCCGGCTGCGGCCAATCCCGTGGTGTCATCCGTGAGAAAACAACCGGTGATATTGACCGTGTTGTAGGCAGTATTGAAGATTTCCACCCACGGCACATGGCGACCATACTCGTCGGCATAGTTCTCCTCGTTTCGAATCATCATCTCGTTGAGACGCAGGTCGTGCACCGACTGCCCGAAGGTGGCGGTGACAGCAAACAGCGCGACAACGGTGAAGATATATTTGTAAATCGATTTCATAAATCTCTAATTTATTGGTTTTTGTGAATGTAGAGACGATGTACACATCGTCTCTACAGCGAAATATTACAACGGCAGATTATCGTGTTTCTTAGCCGGATTCTCCAGACGTTTGTTACGCAATGATTCGAGAGCACGGATCACGCGGAAACGGGTATTGCGCGGCTCGATAACATCGTCGATGTAGCCGTATTGAGCAGCCACGTAAGGATTGGAGAATTTCTGACGATACTCTTCCACCTTTTCGTCGAGGAACTTTTGACGCTCGGCAGGATCCTCAATCTTCTTCATTTGAGAACCGTAGAGGATTTCAGCAGCACCGCTACCGCCCATCACGGCGATCTCAGCGGTCGGCCATGCGTAGTTCACATCGCCGCGCAGGTGTTTGGAGCTCATCACGCAGTAAGCACCGCCGTAGTTCTTACGCAAAATAACGGTGACTTTCGGAACCGTGCACTCGCCGTAAGCGTAGAGCAGTTTTGCACCGTGCAGGATGATGCCGCCGTACTCTTGACCAGTGCCAGGCAAGAAGCCGGGAACGTCAACCAACGTCACCAACGGAATGTTGAAAGCGTCGCAGAAACGGACGAAGCGTGCACCCTTGCGGGAAGCATTGATGTCTAACACACCGGCCATGCACTTGGGCTGGTTGGCCACAATACCCACACTCATACCGTTGAAGCGGGCGAAACCGACCACAATGTTCTGTGCATATGTAGCGTGCACTTCGAGGAACTTGCCATCGTCAACGATACCGGCAATCACATCCTTCACATCGTAAGGTTGGTTCGGGTTATCGGGAATAATGGAGTTGAGGCTGTCCTCCAGACGGTTGATGGGATCTTCGGTGGGCTCATACGGGGGCTCTTCCATGTTGTTGGAAGGCAGGTAGCCGATAAGGTCGCGCAGCAAGGCGATACCGGTCTCTTCGTCAGCGACGGAGAATTGCGCCACACCGGATTTGGTGGAGTGGATGGTGGCACCGCCGAGTTGCTCGGTAGTCACATCCTCACCGGTAACGGTTTTCACTACCTTGGGACCCGTCACGAACATATAGCTGGAGTTCTGGGCCATCATGATGAAGTCAGTCAATGCAGGAGAATAGACTGCGCCGCCGGCACAAGGTCCGAAGATGGCGGAGATTTGCGGCACCACGCCGGAAGCCAGGATATTGCGTTGGAAAATCTCAGCGTAACCTGCCAAGCTGTTGACACCCTCTTGGATACGTGCTCCACCGGAATCGTTGAAACCGATGACGGGCGCACCCACCTTCATGGCCTGGTCCATCACCTTGCAGATCTTCGCGGCGAAGGTCTCGGAAAGAGAACCGCCGAACACGGTGAAATCTTGGGAGAAGACATAGACCAAACGGCCGTTCACGGTACCGTAACCGGTGACGACACCGTCAGAAAGGAATTTGTCCTTCTCGATGCCGAAGTTGGTACAGCGGTGGGTCACGAACATGTCGAACTCCTCAAAGCTGCCCTCGTCGAGAAACATGAGGATGCGCTCGCGCGCGGAATATTTGCCTTTGGCGTGCTGTTTGTCAATCTTGTCTTGACCGCCGCCCAAACGAGCCTTCTCCCTGAGGGACAACAACTCGTTGATTTTATCTTGCATTGCCATATTTTATTGATATTTAGTTTGTTATAAAATTATTTTTACTTGAATTTCACATTACAATGAGTTCGCGAAAGTACAAAATTTTTGGATACAAACTGTTTTAAACTTTGGCTGTTGGCTGTTAGCTGTTGGCTCTTGGCAAATAACAATGACTTTGACAATGACTTTGACTTTTCCCCCTTAACTGCTAACTGCTAACTACTAACTGCTAACTCTGTTCCCTATTGCCTATTGCCTTCAAGTTTTCGACGCTGGAAGCGTCGTCTACTACGCCTGTTGCCTATCACGCCTTCAGCGCCCTCATCGCGTTCAACACGGCCAGCACCGTGACGCCCACGTCGGCGAAAACGGCCATCCACATCGTGGCGAGACCGAAAGCGGCAAGCAAGAGCACCGCCACTTTCACACCGATGGCGAATCCGACGTTCTGCCGGGCGATGCGCAGGGTTCGGCGGGCAATACGAATGGCGAGCGCTGTCTTGGCGGGATTGTCGTCCATGAGCACCACGTCGGCGGCTTCGATGGCCGCGTCGCTGCCCAGTCCGCCCATGGCGATGCCCACATCGGCGCGGGCCAGCACGGGCGCATCGTTGATACCATCACCCACGAAGGCGAGTTTGGAGTCAGTCGTTGAAAGATTAGTATTGAGGAGTTTGTCAAGATAGCTCACCTTATCGGCAGGGAGCAGTTCGGCATGATACTCATCGATGCCTAATTTCTGCGCCACATCCGCCGCAACCTCCTGACGGTCGCCGGTGAGCATTACCGTGCGTCGGACACCGAGGGCTTTCAGCTGCGAAATCGCCTCCGCACTCTCCTCCTTCACACGGTCATTGATGACGATATGGCCAGCATATTCGCCATCGACGGCCACATGGATGATGGTGCCCACAAGGTGACAGTCGTGCCACTGCGCACCGACCGTCTCCATCATCTTGGAATTGCCGACACACACCTGTTTGCCGCCCACACGGGCACGGACACCCTGTCCAGCAATTTCCTCAACATCAGTCACTTCACAACCATCAATCGCCTCATCGGGGAAAGCATCACGCAATGCCGCACCCACCGGATGAGTCGAGAAATGCTCCACATGCGCGGCCAGATGCAGCAATTGCCGCTCGTCGAACAGGTCGGGATGCACGGCCTCCACCGCAAACTGTCCCTCCGTCAGCGTGCCCGTCTTGTCGAACACCATCGTATCGACCTTGGCCAGCACATCCATGTAGTTGGCACCCTTGACCAAAATGCCGTGACGGGAGGCACCGCCGATGCCCCCGAAGAAGGTGAGCGGCACACTGATGACCAGCGCACAAGGACAGGAGACCACCAGAAATAGCAGGGCGCGGTAGAGCCACACCGGAAATGCCGTGGCAAAATGCCCTGAAAAGAGCGGCGGCAACAGGGCCAACGCCACCGCAGAGAAGACCACCACGGGCGTATAGACCCGCGCAAAACGACTGATGAAGGTCTCGCTCTTCGACTTGTGGTCGTTGGCGTTCTCCATCAGCGACAAAATCTTCGACACCGTGCTCTCCCCGAAACTCTTGGTGGTGCGCACCGTGATCACCCCGGAAATGTTGACACAGCCTGAAAAGACCTCGTCGCCCACCCCCACTTCGCGGGGCACGCTCTCGCCCGTCAAGGCCACGGTGTTGAGGGAGGTCGCCCCCTCCGTCACCACTCCGTCAAGGGGCACCTTTTCGCCCGGACGGATGACGATGCACTCCCCAACTTCCACCTCTTCTGGGCTGACCGTCAGGCTGTTGCCGTCACGGAGCACATTGGCGGTGTCGGGACGGATATCCATCAGATGGGCGATGCTGTCGCGACTCTTGCCCTCTGCATAGCCTTCGAAAAGTTCTCCGATCTGGAAGAAGAGCATCACGAAGACCGCCTCGGGAAACTGTGTCTCCGCTCCAGGAAGGAATCCGATGCACAGTGCACCGATGGTAGCCACGCTCATGAGGAAATGCTCGTTGAAGGCCTCGCCGTGGACCAACCCTTCAGCCGCCTCCTTCAGTGTGTCGAAGCCGATAAAGAGATAGGGCACTAAATAGACCAGCAACAACTGCCAAGTGGAGAGTGAGGTGTATTTCTCAATAAGCACCGCTGCAACGAGCAACAACACCGTAATGGCAATCTTCACCACCTGCTCCTTCAGCGAATGCTCATGGTGATGGTGCTCGTGACTGTGGTGCTCATGCTCGTGACCATGGTGATGCTCGTGGTGATGGTGTTCATGCTCGTGGCAATGTTCATGCTCGCCCTCACTATTGCCTATTGCCTGTTGCCTGTTGCCTGTTGCCTTCAAGTTTTCGACGCTGGAAGCGTCGTCTACTACGCCTGTTGCCTGTTCGCAATGATTGTGATGTATATCTTTCATAATATCAATATTTTATACAATACTATTAAATAACCAAAAGGATATGCAAAATTAAACAATTCACAGGGACCGGAATCGTAAAAAATTGGGATTTTAGAAACCTTGGTAGTGAATAGTGGGGATTTTTGATATTTTTGCCGCCCGAAAAAAGCGAAGCGGACTATGTCGAAAACGCCCCGTACACCCCTGAGTGAGAGACCTTTCCCCGATTACACGAGGAAGGAGGAAATGCTGCATTCCGTCAGTCACATCTTCGGAGTTGGCTGCGCGCTGGTGATGATCTGGATGATTGTGCGCGCTACCCAAGGCCGTCCGCTCGCTATGGCCAGCAGTCTGGTCTATGCCTTCTCCGTCCTAATCATGCTTTTGATGTCGAGCATCTACCACGGCTTGCCGAAGGGGATGCCGAAGCAGGTGATGCGCGTGGTGGATCACTGCGACATATTCTTCACGATAGCAGGCACTTACACACCTATTACACTGTTGGGCATCTGCAAAATCAACCCGGTGATGGGCTGGTCGATCCTCATCGCAGAGTGGGTGCTGGCCATCGTCGGCGTGACCCTCAACGCCATCGATTTAAAGAAATATTCTAAATTCTCGATGATCTGCTATCTGGGCATGGGTTGGTGCGTGGTCATCAGTCTGCGCCCCACCATTCAAGCCATGACGTGGCCGGGATTCCTCTACATCCTCGGCGGCGGCGTGGCCTATACCATCGGTGCCGTGCTCTACCTCGTCGGCAAAAAGAAAAACAAACGCTACCGCCACTTCATCTTCCACCTTTTTGTACTCCTCGGCGTCCTCATCCAATTCATCGGAATTCTAAAATATTTGTTATAAAACCAAGTCGTTAAACACAGGATAATATTATTTTTGTATTTTTGCAAGTTTTTAACGAACCGCTTATGGCAAGAAGATTACGTTATCCCCTGTTCATCAACGCAATTCTGGCAATTGCCGGAGGAATTCCGACCATCCGATTGCGACAAGCTTCCAAACACCCTCGTTTGGCATCTGAAAGAACGCTCCGCGACATCCTGAAAATCAGCCAGAGCACCTTATACGGACGGCATCATCACTTCGAACAGATCCTGTCCGCCCCCACCGACGAAGAACTTTTCTCTCTTTACCAATATTTAGTTCCCGCCAACGACTTCGAAGCGCTACGGCCTTTCGTTGAGCGGCACAAGAACGGCGAACGGAACATTCTCTTTCCGGGCAGTCCTTTCATGTACGCCACCACATCAGGCACCACGGCACAGCCCAAATGGGTGCCCATGACCCGCAAGTATCTGAAAGATGTGTACGGCAAAATGTCGCACGTCTGGATCTGGAACTTTATCAAGCACCGTCCGAAAGCGCTGGCCGGCCACATTTTCCCGATCGTGGGCAAAGAGTGCGAAGGCTACGCGCCCGACGGCACCATCTACGGATCAGTGAGCGGCGTGCTGGTGCGCGACATCCCCGCCATCATCAAGCGGCACTACACCGCGCCCGCCAGCGTGATGTCCATCGAGGACTACGCCGCCCGCAACTACACGCTGATGCGACTGGCCGTGCAGTACTGGGACGTGACCCTCTGGGCTACTGCCAACCCCTCCACCATTCTGGAACTTCAACGCGCTGTGGATGAGAACCTTGACACGATGATCGAAGATATTGAGAAGGGTACGTTAAGCGAGAAATTCAACATCGCACCCGAGATCCGCGAAGAGCTGGTCTCCTACATGCGTCCCCGCCCCCAGCGTGCGCAGGAACTCCGCGAGCTCCGCGACGCCCACGGCGGTCATATCCTCCCCAAATACTACTGGCCCGAGCTGCAGATCCTCAGCACTTGGAAATGCGGCAACACCAAGGTCTATATGGACAAATATCTCGACTATTTCAATCTTGAACAGACTTTCTATCAAGAACTTGGATATATCGCCACGGAATGTCGCTTCGGCTTTGCCCTTGACGACACCATCGAGTCGGTGATGTTCCCGCATCTCCACTACTACGAATTCGTGGCCGAGGAGGAGCTCGACTCCCCGAACAAGCATTTCCTGCAACTGGACGAGCTGGAGCAGGGCAAACGCTACTGCGCCTACGTTACCACCTACTCCGGACTCTTCCGCTACAACATGAACGACCTCATCGAGGTAGGCGGGAAATTCCTGAACACCCCGACCATCCACATGGTGAGCAAGGTGAACGGCATCGTGTCGCTCACCGGCGAGAAACTCTATGAGCCTCAGTTCATTGACGCGGTCAAGCAGGTGGAGAAAGAGACCGGCATCCAGACGAATTTCTTCGTCGGTTTCGCGGATGTGAGCGAGTCGGTTTATCATTTCTATTTCGAATTCAACGATCCGGAGACCACCCAAGAGACGGCCGAGGATTTCGCCAAGAAGGTTGATGCGAAACTGTGCGAAATCAACATTGAATACGCCTCCAAGCGCGCCAGCTTCCGTCTCCACGACCCCATCGCCCACCGTCTGATCACCAACGCCTACTCCCGTTTCAAGGCCGCCTGTCTCGACGAGGGAATGCGCGACGGACAGTTCAAGTTCAACCAGCTGATGCAGGACGAAACCCGACGAGGCAAGTTCCAGGTGCTGGTCTTGGGCGACATGATGTCACAAGTGCGCAGCAATGTCATCAACCGCCGTGCCGAACGCGAGGACCGCATCAAAGAACGGATGCAGCGCATCGAGGAGCACCGTCTGGCCCGCATCGAACGACGCAAACAACGCCGCAAGGACCGCGAGCAGCGCCGCAAAGGCCGCTAAATCCTGAATTTCAGTCCTTAAAATTCAATTATTTATCAACATTTTTCAACCCCCGCAAATCATACCATAAATTTTGTATATTTGCGACCTTAAAAAAATTAGGTTGAGAAAGTTATAAATAATTATAAATCAAAACATTAATAAAAGAAAGATGAAAAACAAAGGACTGATTTTATTCTTTACTGTGCTAATTGCGCTGGTATGTGTCTATTGTTTATCCTTCTCCTTCGCTTCTTGGAGAGTGGAGAAGAAGGCGGCCCAATACGCCAATGACCCCGCTGCCATCGCTGAAGTAAAGAAAGCGGCAAACGGTGACGTTATGCTCGAAAAACATTTGGTTGACTCTTTGATTGATGCCCGCACCCGTCAGTATCTGACCGGCATGAACGACTCAACCGTTTATCTCGGAAACACTTACAAACAATGTAAGTACAAAGAGTTGAACCTGGGTTTGGACTTGAAGGGCGGTATGAACGTGACGTTGGAAATTTCCATGGCCGACGCTGTGAAGAGCTTGGCTACCAACACGGATGACCAACTGTTCAAGAATGCGTTTGAGAAGGCTCAGGCTGAATACGCAAAGACGGTCAACGGTGACTTTATCGATATTTTCGTGAAGAACTTCAACGCCGAGAAAAAGGCGCTGAACCTCAACAACGCCAACCTTCGCACCTATTTCGGCGAACGTTCCGGCATGAAGAACGCCTCTGACGACCAGATCATCAGCTACATCCGCAAGGAGAGCAACGAGATCGTGGACCGCACGTTCAAGATCCTGCGTACCCGTATCGACCGTTTCGGTGTGGCTCAACCCAACCTGCAGATGCTGCAAGGCGGCCGTATCCTCGTGGAGCTTCCCGGCGTGAAGGAACCCGAACGTGTCACCGACCTGTTGAAGAGCACCGCAAAACTGGAGTTCTGGGAGGTCTATAACGACGTGGTGGGCGGCAAATCCATCCAACAACGTTTCATGGAAGCCGATGCCAAACTGGCCCAAGAGCTTCAGAACAAGAAAGAAGCTGCTCCCGAGGCTGAAACCACTGCAGCTGACACCGCTCTGGATGCTGCGCTGAATGCCAACACCGAACTCGCCGCTGCCGAGAACACCGAAGCAGTGGATGAGGATGAGGACGAGGATGAAGAAGAAGAGGAAATCGGCGAAGGTGCCATCCTCAGCCATGCTGTCACCGGCGGCTACAATGTCATCGCCTACTTCAGAGAGGCTGACATGCCGAAGATCAACCAGATGCTTCCCGAACTGGAACGCATTCTCGGCGATCCCAACGTTGTCTTCTACTGGGGTGCTCCCGAGAAGCTGAGCAACGGTGTTACCGCATATCCTATCTATCCTTTGAAGAAGAAAAACGACCGTATCGGACCCCTGTTGAGCTCTGAAACCATCGGAGGCAACCGCGTGGTGCGCAACGCCCGTCAAGATGTGGACCAAAACAACCGTGTGGTGGTCAACATGTCTATGGAAGACCAAGCGGCCGACGAGTGGCGCAAGATCACCCGCGAGGCTGCCGCCAAGGGCACGGCCCAAAACCCGACTTGCATCGCCATCGTGCTTGACCAGTTCGTCTATTCCGCACCGAGCGTGCGCGGCGAAATCCCGAACGGTAACTCTGAGATCTCCGGTCACTTCACCATCGAAGAGGCCAAGGACCTCGCCACCGTCCTCAACTCCGGTAACCTCGAAGCCGGTGTCAACATCGTCCAATCTGAAATCGTAGGACCTACGCTGGGTAAGGAATCCATCCGTTCTGGTTTGCTCTCCTTCCTCGGTGCCTTCCTGTTGGTCATCATCTACATGTTCTTGTACTACAGCCGCGCCGGTTTGGTCGCTGACCTCGCCCTGTTGCTGAACGTCTTCTTCATCATCGGTGTGCTCGCCTCCATGGGCGCTGTCTTGACGTTGCCTGGTATCGCCGGTATCGTCCTGACCTTGGGTATGGCCGTTGACGCGAACGTAATTATATATGAACGCGTGCGCGAGGAAGTGCGCGCCGGCAAGTCCATGCGCCAAGCTATCGACGACGGTTTCAAGAACTCTTACTCCGCTATCATCGACGGTAACGTCACCACCTTGATCACCGCTATCGTGCTTTACATCTTCGGTTCCGGTCCTATTCAAGGTTTCGCCACCACGTTGATCATCGGTATCTTGTCCTCACTCTTCACCGCTATCCTCGTTTCCCGCGTGATTATCGAGGCTCGTCTGAAGAAGGGCAAAGACTTCTCCGTGGGTACCGCCGCTACTATCAACGCTTTCACCAACACGCATTTCAACTTCCTCAGCGTCAGAAAAGTGTGTTACTGCATTTCCGCTGCTTTGATTCTGGTTTCCATCATCTCCTTCTTCGTTCTCGGTCTGCAACCCGGCGTTGACTTCACCGGTGGCCGTAGCTACGTGGTTCGTTTCGACAAGGATGTGGTTACCAAAGACGTCCGTGAGGCTGTCATCAAGGAATTCGGCGGTTCTCCTGAGGTCAAGACCTTCGGTAGCAACAACCAAGTCCGTATCGTGACCAACTTCAAGATTGAAAGCAACGACGTGAAAGACGACGAACTCTGCGAAAAGAAACTCTACAACGCTTTGAAGGGCTTCTATGACAAACAAAACCTGAGCGAATATGACTTCACACACCTGACCAACGACGAGCGTGGTATCCAGTCTTCCTCGAAGATCCAACCCACCGTCGCCCGCGAGCTGTTGCGCAACGCCTTCTGGGCAGTGCTGGCATCTCTGGTGTTGATCTTCATCTACATCGCCATCCGTTTCCGCAACTGGCAGTTCGGTATGGCCGGTGTCTTCGCCCTGTTCCACGACTCCTTCCTGACCATCGGTATGTTCTCCTTGTTGTACAAGATCATGCCGTTCACCATGGAGATCGACCAGAACTTCATCGCCGCTATCCTGACGGTGATCGGTTACTCCATCAACAACGTGGTGGTCATCTTCGACCGTGTACGTGAGAATATGGCCCTCTATCCGAAGCGCAGCAACTACGACAACTTCAACGCCGCCATCAACGGCACGTTGGGTCGTAACGTGAACACCGCCGCCACCACCTTGGTCACCCTGTTGGTGATCTTCATCTTCGGCGGCGAAGTCATCCGCGGCTTCGTGTTCGCCATGTTCCTCGGTATCGCGTTCGGTACCTACTCCGGTATCTTCGTGTCCAACCCGTTGGCATACGACTTGCTCAAACTGAACAAGGGTAAAAACGCCAAAAACGACGAGCCGAATAAATAATTCCGGTTCATTATCATAGAAAAAGGACTGTCGAAAGGCAGTCCTTTTTTTGTTGGGGGAAGGGATAACTAAACTTTGTTACTATACACTCTAGTTTATGAGTGTTGCGATGTCAGCTCTTCCGCAATCAGTTCCGCTTGCTTCAAGACCGTTTCCGTGGCCAATTGCTGCATATCAGGAGGATAACCGTACTTGCGCAAGAGCCTTTTCACCGCCACTTTCATCTTTGCTCGGACATTTTCTTTGATGGTCCAGTCGATGGAGGAGTTCTTGCGGATAGTTTCAGTTAACACGACTGCCAATTCGCGAAGTTTATCTTTGCCCATCAAATCGAGCGCACTTTCATTGTCGGCGACGGCGGAATAGAATGCATACTCGTATGTGGTAAGTCCCATGCTTTCGGCATCTTTGTCTTTCTCCACAATAGTTTTGCTCAACTTGATTAACTCGTCAATGACTTCTGCGGCTGTAATGATTTTGTTGTGATAACGAGTAATGGAACCGTCTAACATTTCCATCAAAGTGCGACCTTCCACCACATTGAACTTGGCTCTCGACTTGATTTCGCCTTCCA
>Ga0265298_10002077_pt1 | contig 28633 bp, 46 predicted proteins | sample AusTroGonzalo_MG_3_FD_193486 | JGI IMG/M metagenome (GOLD analysis project Ga0265298, IMG submission 193486) | Bovine rumen microbial communities from tropical cattle in Woodstock, Queensland, Australia - Gonzalo_01 | ecosystem: Host-associated > Mammals > Digestive system > Stomach > Rumen ...
GTGCCCAGGCGCTGTATTTATTAAATTGCCCCGGGGGGGACTCCGGGGATCTGAACGCGGCCGAACTCATCGACCTTATAGCGACGCGGCACGCGTTTCGGATCATATTTCTTGTGGCACTCGCGGCATAGACTCTTTAGGTTGTCGAGCCGGAGCGCGATGTTCGGGTCGGTGATGTTGTGCGGCGTCAGTGCGATGATGTGGTGCACCTCCTCCGCCGGTGTTATCTTTCCGGCGCGCAGGCAATCGACGCAGAGGTATTTGTCCCGCTTCTTGGCTTGGCTCCTGGCCTGTTTCCAGGCTCCGCTGTTATAGAATTCTTTTGCCCACTCTTGCATAAAATCGCCGATTTGGCGCGTTAAATGTTCGCGCCGTATAATTTATCGACCGCGCCATAAAAACGCGGCACACGGGCTGCTGTGGCCTCACAGGCCCATTTATATGTGTTCGCCGCGGTTCCACCTGTACATGTTGGAGCCCTCGCGTCCGTAGTTGTAGAAATAGAGCGGCCGGTCCATGCTCGGCAGCCTGTGGTAGTCGTAGCGGCTCCGGCCTGCTTTGCGGAGGACCTGCTGCATGAAAGCGTCGTCCTCGGCCGGCTGTATAGCCAGGAACCGGAATTCTTTTATGTAGTCGCGGCGGAGTATGTATTGCCAGACCATGCTGAAGTACTGGCCCCAGAATTTGTCGGTCTCGAAAGGCACCCGGAGAATGTCCAGGTCCTCGCGCTTGGCTTTGTCGAGTGCGTCGCGGATGGCCCTCCGGTCGAGCAGCCAGTCGTCTCCGTCGAGCATCCAGATGTATTCGCCCTGCGCTATGTCCAGCGCGGCGTTGCGCGCCGGTCCGCAGCCTTGCTCGGTGCAGCTTATGATCTGGCACGGCAGGCCGCTGTCGCGGATCACTCGCTCGCTGTCGTCGGTGCAGTTGTTTAGCACAAAGATGATCTCGGCCCGGTATGGTCCCAGGTCCTGGACCTTTAGGCTGTCCAGCATCGGCTGGATCCAGTCCTCGAGGTTATAGACCGGAATTATAAGCGTTATATCTGGCGCGCATTGCTGCAGTGTCTGCATATAGACTCTCCCTGGTCGAGCGTCGCTCGCATCCGTTCTGCCTCCGGTGAATGCAGGACCTCGTCGTAATCCTGCTCGTATAGGTTGCCGAAGCGCCCGGTGAGCCCGTAGTCCATGCAGCAGGTTATGATCTCGCCGTTTGGCAGCAGGACGTTGTGGTCCATCGCTCTGCCTGAAGTGATGCACCAGAGCCTCCTGGTGGTGTCCAGGCTGCGGTGCTCGCGGCACTCTACGTTTCCGGCGCGGTCGTGCATGTATGTTATCAGGTTCCGGTCTCGGCGTATGTACGGCAGCACCCGGCTGTCGATCGTTCCGTGGCAGGAGTAGTTGTGGCAGGGCCAGTCGCGTAAAAGCTCGAGGTATTCCGGCGTGATGTTGAAATGCCCGCGGCCCTCCTGATCCGGCAGGTGTATCGTTACGACCTCAAACCAGAGGCCGCGTAGAAGCTCGAGGTCCTGGCGTGTGGCGCCCTGGAGCGTGGTATATAGTGCCAGAGGGAACCCTTTTTCAGCCGCGTATAATATCATCTGCGCGCACTCCGGGTTTGCGAAAGGCTCGCACATTCCGGAAAAGTCGACGCGCGTCCCTGGCGGCAGTTTGTCGATGGCCTTCTTATAGTCGGCCAGCTGCATAGTCTTGCGGCCCGTGTAGCGGCTCCGGAGGAGCGCCTGCGGGCAGTCGGTGCAATCTATCGGGCAGCCGATGTGTGTTGTAATTTCAAGTCGTCCCATCTCCGGTTCCTTGCATGAAAAAAGCCGAGCGCCAGCTCGGCATAGACCGGCCCCGCAAGGAGACCGCCTTTTTGGTTGATATTGGAGAAGCCATAGAATATCCAGCGACAGGGCCGGCCCGTGCTGGGTGCTTTCGCACAGTAGCATTATAGCACGGCCGAAACTCTAATTATATATATACTTTCGCGCAAACTCGACGAGCGCGTTGCCGTGGATCTGAAATATTCGCTGGATGCTGTAATTTTGTTCCGTCGCTATGGTGTCCCAGCGCTTCTGCTGAACGTAGCGGGCATAAAGGACCCGGCTCTGCATCTCGTTGCTTAAGCCGAGGATCTGGGCCACTATTTTGTCCCGGAGCAGCTCGTATTCGAATATCAAATCCAGGCGCTGCTGGTCCTTATCTACCAGGGCCGCCATTGCTGCTGCGAAAGCGTCGCCCTGTGGTGATGTCTGGACCTTGTCGCCGAGCTGCGGAGCGGCCGTTGAGGTCAGTCTCGTCCGGCGCTCCTCCAGCTCCTCCGTTAAAATTTGAATGTTTAGTTGAAGCCGCGCCAGCTGGCGCAGGTATTGCTTCGCGGTCATTGTTTTGTCTCCGGCGTTTCGCGTATGATCTCGAATAATTTTTCTGGCGGCACATATTTGAAAAGTTTAAACTGCAGCACCCGGGCCTTTGCGAGCTCTCGTTCTAAATATTCGACCATCCGCTGCAAAATTAGGATTTTTTCGTCGCGCTCATCCATCGTAGTCCTCCTGGCCGGCGTCGTAAGTTCCGTCGTTTATGATCTCCGCCGCCTCCGGTGTCGGCTCGTCCATTCTCGCTCCGCAGTTCGGGCAGTAGTGCATCAAAGGCGTTTGATAATGAATGTTACTGACATACATTTTTCCGCACTCCGAACACATCACCGCACCTTCACCGATTTTCCACCTTCCGTGCTTTATCGGCTCGGCGTCTGCAAGTGCTTGTGTTAGCTTGTAAACTGTCTGCTCCATACTTCGATATTCTGCAAGAAGCACGGCTTCGACGGTTGGCTGTAAGTCGATGATCGTGTCGAAGTCGCATTTTGCCTCGTCCATTGTCATCACCCTGGTTCCGCCCTTCCACCAGGCATAATGCTTTTTTAGTGCGTCCGCGTCGATAAATCTCATTTCTGCCTCCGGTTATTTTATAATCATGCTGGTGCTTTCGACGAGAGTGCACCCAGGTATGGCTTCTCCGGCCTTGAGCGCCTCACTGACGCGTTTTTTATCGACCTCCGGCTCTTTATATCGGAGGTAATCGTCCGGTATCTCAAACAGGCGATTTTGGTCGACCTCGACCTTTGTGCTCCTCCGGAAAGAGACGGCCAGGCGCGGGCTCTTGAAGGTCTCGCCGGCCAGACAAAACTGCAGGTAATCGCGCAGGTGCTCGGCCCTGTTCTCGGCGGCTTTAGCCCTGGCCGTGAGGTTCTTTGCCTCCTCTTTTATGGCCTTTGCGTCGGCCTCGAGGTTCTTTATATAGCAGCCGATGTTCTCGATCTTCTGGTCGCGGTCCATCTGGAGCTGGTTGTATGCTGCGAGGAGCTCCTCGTCTATGATCTCGCCGGACTCGGCGTCGATGGCTCCCTCGAGCGCGGCCTGGATGGCCTGGTCTATCTCATATAGCGTCATTGTGGTCCTCCGTTTCTCTGGTCTCGGCCTGCTGCATGGCCCGTTTTTCGCGGACCGCTTTTTCCGCCAGGAGCCTCCGCTTCACTCCGTAGAGTTTGCCCGCCTCGACGACCAGCAGGTATTTTTCTATCGTGTCGGTGTCAAGGTCCAGGGCCTCTTTCCAGGTGGAAAGTTTGGCGTTGTCGATGGCAATCTCGACGATGTTGTCGTAATGCTCCGCCTTGCGGACCAGCTCGTCGTAGCGGTCCAGGCTTACGAGTACGCGGATCGGCTCGTCCTCGTATAAAGTCCCATTCTCAATTCTCATGCTTTTGCTCCCTTCTCGCGGCGCTCCTGCATTACTGTGTTGAACGCCTCGTTTAAATCGTTCATGCTTTTGGTGTACTCTTTGCGCAGGTCCTCGCAGGCTTTTATGTACCAGTAGAGGATCGCGATAAACTCATCTGTCTGCAGGTGCTTTTCGCGTTCCCGCGCCTCGATCTGTTTCATGATTGCTCCCATTTTGGCTTCTCCTTCCTTTTGCTTCGTGTGTTCTGTCTCCTCTTTTTCGCTTGCCGCGGGTGTAGTCTATCCAGGGCCAGCATTTCTCCGGGCATTCCGCTCTCCGGCAGCGCTCGCACGGACTCATGTTCTCGCCCTCATGTTTTCGATGACCTGCCTCCGGCGCGCTTCGTAGCGCCTGGCCCATTCTTTCGGGTCGAGGTGCTCCGGGTTGGCCGGTAGCTGTAAAAACTCATTCCAGGTGAACATGATCTTTCCGCCGTGCTCGACCACCCATTCGGTCCCGTCGTCGTCGATGCGCTCCATCATGTAGAGCTCGCCGGTGTCTCTCCGGAGTCTGTTGGCCCGGGCCCACTCGATCTCGTTTATGATGTTTTTAGTTGTGGGGAAGCGATCGTTCTCGGCGGTCCATTTGTGGAAGGCCGCCAGGACCTGTTCGTCGGTGTAGCTCTTGAAGGTCTCGTATAGCTCCGCGAGCTTCGCGCTCTGGAAAGCCTCCGAGGCGCCTGGTTTGATTATGAGCGGCCAGCTCGCCGTCAGCCACATGTATAGCTCTTTAACTCCTCGCTTTGTCATTCTGCCTCCTCCATGAATGCTCCGATGGCTCGCGACATCGGGTCGCTGCCCTTTTTAGGTTTTGCCCAGCGTTTCTGGTTCGCGTTGAATTGCAGGGCGGCCTGCTTCCAGCCCGGGAAGTCCTTTTCTGGGTGTGCCTCGTAGTACACCCGGACGTCCTCGATTAGCTGCTCCGCTTTTTCTCCGAAGATCTCGACCAGCTCCTCCCTTACGCCGTCAGGCGTATTAAGAGATTGGTTTATATTGTTTATAATGGTTTTATTACTATAAGTAGAAACCTCGTTTTTGCTTCGGTTTTTGCTTCGGGATTTGCTTCGCAGGTCCTGATAAATGCTGTATTTTTCAACGTTTATTTTGCTTCGCTTTCCGCTTCGGTTTTTGCTTCGCACGACGCTCCGTGTAATCATGCCCTCTTTTTCGAGCCATTGCAGAAACCTCCGGACCTTTGGATCGGGCCAGCGCCACCGGTCCGCGAGCTCGCGTTCCGTGAAGAGTAGCTCTCCTCGCTGCAGCTCCTCCGTGTCCTTATAGCTTGCGCGGCCGATTAGGTCCACCCAGGCTTGCCCTTTAGTGAACGGCTCCGAAGTCCAGAGCTCGTCCTCGAGCAGCTTCCGGTCTATTGTGAAAAATGTTGTTCGGTCTCCCATTGGTTTTATCGTAAAAGTTCGACTATGATCTCGGCAGCCTCCTGCGGGCTGCAAAAGCGGAACCGGCAGCCATAACGCTCCTCGATGGTCGTCATGGCTTTAGCCAGCCGCGGTCCTTGAATGCAATTCGGGCTGTATTCGGTCCGCGGGTTTCTCCAGCGTCGGACGTCCGCAACGCTGCGGATGCCGTCCTCGTTTTCGACCAGTATGTACAGCCGGCACCCGATGTCCCTGGCGAGCTTTAGCTCGTTTATGAAGCGCGTGTGTTTCGCTTTGCCTCCGCCTATGTTCTGCGCGATCTCCGCCATGTTCTCTTTGGTGTCGACCGCTATGATTGGCGGCGCGCAGTAATCTCCGACGACCACTTTGCTCCGGATTATCCGGTGCCCGGCCGCCTCCAGCGCCTGGTGCTTCAGCTCATGCTTTCCAGCGTGCTGCCGGCTGTCCTCCTGGATTATCATTTAGAAAGGCACGTCCTCGTCTGTAATTGGTGAGAAGCCCTCCGGAACGGAACCGGCGCTGGCCTTCTTTCCTGGAAGCGGTTTAAAGGCCGGAACCGTAAAGTCGCCCTTGCGGATCTGTTCGGCCGTCTTGCAGCTCTTGATGTAAAGGCGCTGCTTTATGTCTCCGGCGTTGGTCTCATATTCCTCGTAGCCGAAAACGGCGCCCAGGATTTTGCCGACCAGCTGCTGCTCGTCCAGGCCGGTCTCGACCGTTTCGCCGAGCTTTGTTCCGTTGGTCTCATCTACGGCCTGCAGAAACGCTTTTAGCATGCCGAGCGCGCTGCCTTTGTATGATCTTATAAACGAGTGCCAGAAGTCGTTGTCCGGGCCTTCGTTCTTATAGCGGCCCGCCTCCGGCCCTTCTGCGATGTCGTATATTATGCGCAGGTATTCATTGGCCGGCAGGTCTTTTACTGCGGTTATTTTGATAACGTAGCCACCAGCCGGCAGCCTCTCGAAGTCTCCGGACGCTTTTGCGTCGTTATAGCCTTTAATCGGTTTCATTCTTGTTTGTCCTCCCATATTTTGATTAGCTTATTAATTACATCTTTGTGTTTTTTTAATCCATCGAGAAGCAACGGCGATGCGTTATGGAGAGCCAGATTATTTGCTATTACAATGCGCAGGCGATCTTGCGTCTCTCGGAGGTTCTTTTGCAGAATGGCATTCTCTGTTTTCAGTCGGTTGTTTTCCTCCTGCAGCTGGTGCAGGAGCGTCTCCTGGTCCTCGGTTTCCTTCGCCGGTTTGTTCCTGCTCTGCGAGCGGCCGGTGATCTTGCTCAAGTGTCCCTGAACGGCCCAGCAGGTCCTCTTTCCGTAGAGCGGGCCGCCTTCGCTCGTGGCAATCTCCGCTATGTCCTTAAAGCGCGCACCCAGGTGCTGGTGCATTAAATCCTTGAGGAGCTGGTCCTCCTGCTCTGTCCATGCTGTGGTGTGCATCGTTAAATCCTCCAATATTCGCGGATCGCCGCGTCGACTGCTTTAAGATCGTTCGGAATTTCTACGCTTGCGAACATGCCCTCCGGGCTCTTGGCCGTGCTCTGGCCGTTGGCCTGTGTATAAAACTTCTGGTCCTCGCAGTAGAGTACGACGTCGAAGCTGCCCTCGAGCACGAGCTTCTCGTCCAGCATCCTGCCGATGGTCTTTGCCTTCTCACGGCCGTTTCCGTCCGTCTCGGTATGATGCAGAAAATAAACGATCTTGTCCTCCTGCGGGAGCCGGTTTATGGCGTGCACCAGCTCGCGGAAGTTGGCGGCCATGTCGACGTATTTGTCGTAACCCTTCTCTTTGGCTCTGTCGAATAGCTCGTTTACGAGCAAATATTGGCTGTCGTCGATCACGATGCTTTTGGCCTTGCTGGCCTTGATGATCTGGATCACCCAGGCGTATTTCGCAACGTTGAGCTGCGCGGCGCTCTGGATCTCCGGGCCGAAGTCCTCCGGAATGCGGACCACTTTTATGTCGCTTTTAAACGGCAGGCGGCCCTTCTCGACGCTTATAACGCCGACCTCGTCCGGTTTAAAGTTCTTGATGCTGTAAGTTTTTCCCGAGCCCGATCTGCCCATAATTAAAACCGGAATGCTCATGTTTTCCTCCTCCTCTTATAGCTTTAGCAGTATGGCGATCCAGCAGGCTTCGACTATGATCAGCGACGCCACCGCTGCTAAAAACTCCCTGAATTTCTCTTTGTTAAGCCTGTACTTTTTCCGCTTCATCTCTTGTTCCCTTCTCCGCTTCGATCTCGCGGATGATGCGCTTTAGCATCTCTTTTGTGTTCCTGGACTGCTCGGTCCTCATGTAAGCCGTGCTGAATGCCGACGGGCTCATTCCGAGCTTCCTGGCGATCTCCTGCAGCCTTACATTATGCGCCGCAGCGTAAAACCGGACGTCCAGATTTGTTGATACGCTCATTAAGTTCTTCCTCCTCCCTTCCGGCCAGCCAGCAGTCTCCTGCGGCCCATGCCTCGAATAGTTTGTCGCAGGCTTCGTCGTTCTTCCGGAGAAGGCCCCGGCAGAATTCGCAGGTCCCGTTGCTGTATCGCTCCGGCTGGAATTTTACGCATTGCCCGCAGGTCACTCTCTCTCCGGCCAGCTCCAGCTCGTCCCGCTTGTTCTCCGGAACTCGGATCTGCTCCGTGAATATCACATACCCGCGCAACGCCTGGATGTCCACCACCGGGTCCTGGTATGTCGCCGCCGTCTTGGCGACCCACTCCATCGTCCGGTTGAAGTTCTGCTCCAGGTCCTTCATCGTTTCGCCCTCGAAGCTCTGCATCTGCGTTCTTTTTAATGTTTTCATTTTGACCTCCTGAAAATCAAAAGACCGCCTGGTTTGCTCGCCAGACGGCCCTGCCCTCTCTCGTTTTTATAGCCTTTTAACTATTCCGTATAATTGATATTTTAGGAACAGTCGGCCTTATCTGAAAAAGGCGAGCCGCCTGGCTCTGTCTATATTATACCACCCTTCCGCCCTCTTGTAAAGCGGTTTTGAAGGCGTTTTAAATAGCTTTATAAAAGCCGCCAGGTGGTTATTCCGAGGCGGCGTCTGCGCGGATCAGCGCTTTTATATAGCCCTGTTTATTCTCCTGGCGGTCCAGGATCGCTAAAATGTCCGCGTCGGTGTTTTTATTGAGCTTGATGTACACCCGGACCGTGTTCTCCCGGTCGTAGCGTTCCGACGCCATCTTCTGGGCCGTCGTCGTTTTGGTCTGTCTCATTCTTCGTCCTCCTCGTCGTCTGTGCTGAATGGATCCGACGGGTTTGTCGTGAACTGCTCCGTGTAGTAGTCGACGAAGAACTCATACGTTTTCGAGTCCTTTATGCCCTCCGGCGCGTCCGGATCCGCCATGATCTGTTCGCCGTTTAGCGTCCTGCAAAGCTCCGCGGCCTTGCAGATTTTATAAGCGTATTCCTCGGCCGTCTCCGGTTCTACGCCGCCCAGGGCCCACCATGTTATTTCGAAGTGTGCCGCATCGCGGCCTCTCCTGGCCTCCTGGATGTTCGTTCCTCTCACCCGGACCTCGTTGCTCTCCGCGAAGTTGTCCAACGCCTCTATTATAGCATCGAATGCGTTAACTGTGAATTTCATTGTGGTTCCTCCCTTTTATTTGCTCATCCTCTTTATGATCTCGGCTTTTGTAAGCTCGATGTCCTCGCTGTTTACTCCGTAGCGGTTGCCGCTGTTGAGGCTTATGTACTGCGCCAGGAGCTCCTCCGGTGTCGCGTTCTCGAGCCAGGTTTTCTTTTCTGCGGTCGTCATTTTGCTTCTTCCTTCTGCCCGGTTTAGCCGCCGGGCCCGGCTTCTCTCTCTTATGCCTCCAGGGCCTTCATCGCGCTTTCTATCTCCTGAAGCTCGGCCCAGGCTTTTGCTTCTCTCACCTGGTTGAGCTCGCTATTGGGGTTTGCGTCGAGGTGGTCTTTTTCTTTGCCCCAGATTGTTACTGCTGCTATGTATGCGAGCTTGTATAATCTTTCCTGTGTCATCTTGTTTTCCTTCCTGGCCTTTGGCCTTTCGCTCTTGCTTTTTACACTTACATTATATAGGTGCGCACCGATAATGTCAAGCGAATTTTGCAGAAAAATCAAACTTTTTTCAAACTTTTTTTTCGGGTCGTTTTCGCCCTCTGGCCCTTATATATAGATATATAATATATAAGCGATTTCCAAGACACTAAACAAACCCACTTCGTGGGTAAGATGTAACTTGATTATATTTATTTATGTGTCCGATTTTTTTTCGCGGCAATAAAAAAGATCCCCGGGGAGGTCCTCCGGGGATAGAAAGGAAACAACGAACCGGCCGGCGTATGGGCCCGCCGTCCGGGTGGTCTGCATGTCAGTATTGGCCTTCGAGCGTGTATAGCTCGCAGATCCTGGCCTGGGTGGCCGGTCCGCAGTAGCCATCGGCGGCGAGGCCGTTCTTTTTCTGGAACTTCTTTAAAGCGGTGAGCGTGTTGTTGCCGAAGTGTCCGTCGACCTGGCTCTTGGTGTTCAGCAGGTAGCTTTTGGAGCGTACCAGGGCCCACTGGAGCCAACGGACCGCGTCTCCGGACATGCCCTTTTTTATTACAACGTTTCGCGGCGTCTGGTACGGATCCACGGCCGGGCTGTAAATACTCCCGATGTAGTTATACGCGGAAGGCTGGCCCCAATTGCCGGCGCCCTTTGTCCTGGTGGTGTTCTCCGCTGCGACGTTCCGGTAGCTCCAGCCGGATTCCCAGGTCTCGACTTTGGTGCTGCTGGGTTTATCGTTTACGAAGGCGACATGCCCTGCTCCGCTGCTGTTCCAAACCATAACGCATCCGGGTCTCGGTTCCCATCCGGTCTCGAGGCCCTGCTTTTTAGCAAGGGCCAGAAAGTTTTTCGCGTTGGTGTTCCCGAGGTAGTTGCAGGCGTTCTCGTTTAAGATCGCGTTAAACGCCCCGGTGCAGGCACCGACGCAATTCGGCAGTACGCTGCCCGGGAAGGGCTGCAGGCCGTGCTCGGTGTTCCCCTGAATGCAAGGCGAGTAGCCGCCGAAGGACTTTACTATGAAGTATTTATTATTGGCGGCCGGAAGTCCTTTAATCTGTTTCATCCTGTCCACGCTCCGTTTCGATGTTTCCGAAGGTCTGTTCTGGGACTGCTCCGTCGACCTCCGGTATTCCGGCCAGGCTCGTCAAGAGCGATAGTATGCCGGCGAGAATGCTGGCGCTCGCGACGGCCAGCCAGTTTACTTCCGAAAGAACGGCCGCGGTTCCTATGCTCGCGACCGCAGTCTGGCAGACTGTTTTTAATGCCCTTATTCCGGCGTATTTTAGCCACAGTTTGTTCATTGTGGTCCTCCTCGTATAATTTATCGATTGAAATAAAAAATCGCTCAAATCGGCGATTTAACGCAAGAAAACAGCGCAGCCGATAGAAATATCAGCTACGCTATAAAACGCGTGTATGAGGCTATGAGGGCCTCAAGACAGTTTATGAGCTTACTGTGCAGGAGGAGTAAATGTGATACTACAATTTCCTGTGATGCTTATTTCCGCTCCAGGTTCTCCGGGTTCCGGCAAAGTCAATGCAGCATTGCCAGATACTGCAATTTCACCGCTTTCAAATGGTACATATGTTTCATTTACGCTATCATATTTATTAGCATAAAATGTTAAGGGAGCTTCTATCATAATTGCTGCGAATGAATTGCCGGCAGGTACAAGGAAGTTGTCATATACATAATGATCATACATTTCAGCAACGCCTGTTAAATATGTATAGTATGGATCTTCATTCGTTCCTATAAATGCACCTACAAGTATATAAGTTTGAGCATCATAATTTTGCAATGCTATTTCTACTTCTGAAAACCCTCCTCCGCTTTCTACATTTACTGTTACCGGGCTGTACGCCTTACCTGCCGGGGCTGTATATGTGCCGTTTTCAGCAACTGAAAGAGCTTCAACTTCTACGCTGGAACCTCCGCCTCCGCCTCCGCCGGATCCGGTGAGCTTTCCGGCGAGTATAAAATCATTTATATTCATTACGCCACCTCGGTCCAGGTCTCGCCGACCTCGTCAAATAAAAAGATCTTGCCGGTGTTTACTTCCAGGAAGGAGCTGCCGGTCGCGATGCCCGCGGTCGGCTTGCTGTCGGTCGAAAGGCCGGCCAGCTTTACTTGAACGATGTTGTTGCCGTCCTTTACTTCGACGGTGACTGGTGTCTCTGTGTTTCTTATCATTTTGTTTTGCCTCCTATTGCTCAATGCAAATTAAATTTGAAACGCCCACGTAATATGATGTGTTACGGCTGCGGGCCCTTACGACCAGGACGTCGTTTTTCGCGAGTGTCAGCGTCTCCTCGCAAGAGGCGCCATTATGCGTCCATGTGGTGTGCGCGCTTCCGACCGCGGATCCGTTCTTGTATAGCTGCGAGCCGTTCGTTCCGGATGTGGTGTTTCGGTCCATCGACCAGGCGCATTTATATGTCCCGGCTTTGTTTATAGTTAGCGAGACCACGGTGGCTGTGTAAGAGCTCTGCGCGACCTCTCCTCGGCCGAAGTAGTATTGCACGTTCTTTGCGTCTCCGCCTCCGCCTGAAACGTTAACCGTGACCGGCGTGTATGCTTTCCCGCGCGGTGCGGTGTAAGTCCCATTCTCCGTTACGCTCAGTGGCTCGGTCTCGATCTCAATCTGTCCGCCGGTGCAATATACGAGCTCATAATAGCCCGGCTGGTGGAAATATCCGCCCAGGGATGTGCTCTGGGACGAAATGGTCAGGGATCCGCTGCTGAATGTGGCGCTCCAATGCTCGGTTGCCTGCGCCTGGGAGCCCATCTCCATGCCGTATATGCTCGCGCCGTCGTTCGCCACGACCAGAGCTCTTGTATATCCGCTCGAGGTCCCGATGTTGCTCGTAAAAAGCAAATACCAGCAGGACGGTTCGTCCGGAAGATCTGAAAAAGTGATCGATGTTGCGCCGCTTCCGACCTGCACTTGCTCGGTGCCTATGTTGGCGGCGCTTCCGCCGTATGTATAAATCAATTTATACTTTACGGCCTGGAAGTAGGACGCGGATCCTGTAACCGTCAGCGTTCCGCTTGCGTATGACTTCGAAAAGGCCGAGCCGTCATACGTCATATTTGCGTTGCTGGTGTTTGTTATATATTGGCCTTTGACCGCGCTTCCGTCGTATAAGACCGCGTTGGTTTTATAAGGCGCCGCTCCGGTCGCAAGGTCGGCCGCCGCGATTACAATAAAAGAGGTCGGCTCGCCCTGCAGCCCGGTAAATGAAATCGAAGCCCCGGCTGCTGAAGGCGTCGCTTCTGCGAATCCGATCTGGACGCCTGTGCCTCCGCCGCCGCTGTTGGTGCCGGTCAGTTTCTGGCCGTTAACGTAAGCGGTTTTTCCGGATAAAATGTCGGAGGCTGCTGCTGTTGCGTCCGTGGTGTCGTCAAAGCGCGCCGTGCCTCCTCCCGTTTTCGGCAATAGGACGGCCGGCACAGCCTGGTAGCTCGCGCCCAGCAGGGTGATATTCTGTGCCATCGCTGCCTCCTGTTAGGAAATGGAGAGGACCTTTGTGGTGCTGTCCTGGGATATGCTCGGAAGCGCAAGGCTGCCCGCCACGCCGAGTAAGGTCACGCCGCTTTTTATGTTGCTGGCGATAATCTTCGCCTGCTCGGTCGAGCTAATGCCTACGGTTCCGCCGCTGGTATATCCGGCCGGAATGTTCACGGTCCCGGCTTTGGTGCTGATGGCGCCGCTGGTGCTTCCGTTGTTGGCCATGCTGCCTTCTATCTCTCCGGAAGCTCCGAATGCTTTTTTCCCGGAGAGTATGTTTCCCGCGGCCGCGTCCGCGTCGCCGGTGTAATAGAATTTAGCTGTGCCGCCTCCGCTCTTGGGGATATCGACTTCCGGGACCGACTGATACGTCACCGAATTTATGATCACCGAGGGATTTGCCATTTTTTCTTCTCCTTTTTTACGAAACTGTCAGAGTTGCGCCGTCCCAGGTTATTAAACCGTAATTGCTGGGGATCGGCTCGATTATTATATCCACCGGAACTACGAGCTGCGCCGTTGCCAGCGTCTGCGCCTCCGGTCCTGGAGTAATTGTTGTTGGTCCGTCGTACTGCTCCGGAAAAACCGGCAGCATCTGCATGGCGCTTCCGCGGATGACGTTCTCCATTCGCACTCGCGCCTGGACCTGGCGGTCCGTCTCTATTCGGCCGCGGATCACTACGCTGTCGGCCATCTAAATCACCTCGTCGTCTCCTGAATTCCGGACCTCGACGGTGAGGCTTTCGCTTATTCCGCAGAGCGTTCCGCTGCGCCATTTGCAGCGTATGGTGGCCGGCTTGCTGGCGTCGAGTTTCAGGCTCTCCTCCTGGGTAAGCGTCCAGCGGATGCTGTCTGTTCCGATGGTCGCTTCCTCGAGCGTCTTTCGAATTATGGTGTTTTTTCCCTGGAGAACTAAAAAAATCGCGGCGCTTATGCTCGCGACCTCCAGGCCGAAGTCTCGGAAAATGTAAGACGGCGTTGTGCCGCGGATCAATTCGTCCATGTCATTCCTCCTCGTGGTTAATCGGCAGCGCCAGCGCCTCCGCAATTATGGAGTCGGCATAACCGTCGCCGCCGATTTTCTTGTATTGGTCCCGGGCCTCCGTAAGCCGGAGCGTCTGCATCCGGGTCCGGAAACCCTGGCGGACGATCTTGTCCGTGAGTTGTTCTATGGCGCCCAGGAGTAAGATCTGGCGCGTTTTTTTTGTGCTCGTGAAGTAGTCGAAAACTTTTGTAAAAATCGTTGTTAAAAGGCTGCTCCCGAGTATCGCAATTAGGACTTGGGGCGATGTTACTTGTTCGATCATTCTGCTGCCTCTTATGCTGTTATATAAGACGCGCTAATTAAATACATTCGGGCGGTTGCGCTGGTTGCAGTTGCCAGCGTGCCGTCTGTCATTATCGCGAAGGCGGCGTCGGTTCTGTTGCAAGCGCAAGCTATAACTCCGACGCTTGAAAGGCTTGATACTGGCGCGGGGAACCCTGTTATTATAGCTGCGTCCATATTTTTCGCTGCGGTGAGCGTCAACCTTAAGTTTATAACAACAAGGTTTCCAATCTTATAAGAGCTGTTATTGTTGATCGTAACGCCCGAGGCCGCGGTTCCGGTTATTGCGATTGCTGTGGAGGATTTCATCCATCCAGTTATTGCGCTGCTATATATCGAAGCCCGCCATTCCTCCGCTCCGGCAACATTCGCGGAGTATGATCTTCCGACTACCGACCCATAACCAGCAGTGCTTTTGTATATTTCAAATTCTGTTATTGCGCCAGTAAAAGGAGCAAATGTCGCCTGAAGATTTACGATTATTCGCTTCACGCTGTATGTGCTCATCGAGTTAAATTCGCTTAATATCGTTGAATTTAAAGCCGATAGCGAGTTTATATTTGCCGATGAGGTATATAGCACGGGCGCCTCGCCCATGTATTCCTTTATGGGAATGTTGAAGCTCGCGAGTCCGCTCTCCGGCGTCATGCCGACTGCAAAGTTGCCGTCGATTTCTGCGTTCCCGGTGGCCTTTATGTTTCCAGATGTGTCCGCGAGGAACTTCTGGGTTCCTGCGCTGGTGATCTTTATATCTCCGCCAGACTGCAGGCCGTTCTGGAAATATACGAGCTTATAAAAGCCTGCCCTGTCCCAGACGTAAAAGGCATAACCGACGGTTCCGATGTCGTTTGGGTCTCGAAGCGTTAAAACCTTGCGACTTGAACCGAACCCGACCTCCATCGTGTAATCGCTGTTGGGCACGTCGTACTTCGGCCGAATATATCCGGCTGATTTAAATGTCGAGTCTATGCCAGCGATCGCTTGCTGGAACTCTATTCCGTCGGAAGACGCTTTGGTGTAACGTGTCGCGAACGTCTGGACGCCTCCGGTGCTGTCGATTAGTGTGTACCCGACCAGAATTAAATTTTTGGGTGATAGCTGGGAGCCCGTTCCGCCGACCGCGATTGAACCGTTGGAGAGTTTGTCTGTCTCGATTGTGTAGTCTGCAATCGTCCCCTGCTTGGTTACAAACTGGCCGCTGTCGAGGTTCCAGTAGTTTTCGCCGCTGGTGTCCTGTATCATGCCGGCGGTCATCAGGTCCGCATCTAAAACTCCGGTTGTTATAAACGTTGCGTTTAAGTTTCCGTCTATGGTCCAGGCGTTTGCGTATGTGCTCCCGCCGTCGGTTGAAAACCCGAGACCGTTTTGGTTTAGTCGGATTATATTCACCGCGGTGCTTTCGCTCGGGGAGTCCATTATTAGCATTTCGCTGGGCGTTCCGTCCGGCAAATAATTAAACTTTATATAGCCGCCGAAACCTCCGCCGATCAGCTCCGTCGCGTGCTGTATCGCGTTTTCGATTTTGCTCATGCTCGGGACCGTTTCGAGTACGTCTCCGACCACCTGCTCCTGTATCTCCTGGAGAAGCGAGGTCGTCGGCTCTCCGAGCTCCATCGCTGAATAGCGCTCCCGGAGCGAGTCATAAACGACTTTTATGCACTTGGCTGTTACGTTGATGCCGAGTTTTGCATAAAATATATTTACAGTGTCGCACAGGAATATCCGCTGCAGCGACGCCATGCTCTTGTATTCCTCCGTTTGCCAAAGGGCCACGAAGTCGATTTTTAAATTCTCTTTTAGTGTGTAATTGGCGCTTGCGTCGATCTTGGTCTGTGCCTTCGCCTTTAACTCCGCAAGCGTTGGCTGCGTCTCGAAGTCCTGTGAGAGGTCCATCGAAACGGTCCGGCCGGTCGTCTCTCCGGTCCTGGTAATTATGGCGTCCGAAACCACGGTGTTGGTCCCGTCGGTCCAATATGGGACGCAGGCATTATAAACGTTGCTGGCGTCGAGCTCTTGGTCCAGCTTCGTCAGGTTCTTCCCGTACCGGATGGAGACGTTGCGGTTCTGGCCGCGGTGCTGGTGAAGTTTGACCGTGTACATGTCGAACTCGTATTCGGCCGCGCCGTAAACGTCCAGAATGCTGCCCTGGGTGCCTCCGAGTATAGCTCGTGCACTCATTGGTATCGTCGTTGCGAAATCGGCCGTGACGCTTTTGTCCGTCCAAAAAGTGAACGGATTTGTGTTCATGCTGTTGGTCTTGACTCCGGCAATGGCGGCCGTGCAGCTTCCTGCGGTGAACGGTGCCACTATGATCGCATTCAATGCATAACTTATATGCCAGGCGTTTACTGTTATAACGCCCTCGAGCGGTGTCGAGACTTTGTATATCTGGAAAGCCTGCGGCGTTTTGCTCTCGTCGTGCGTCGCGTATATATAGCGGCCGCACTGCAGCGCGCTGGCCATCTTGCCGGCGACTGGGTAATCCAGGGCCAGCTCATATTGGCCATTCCGCTCCTCCGTGACTTCGCATCGTGTTGCGTCTGCGAGTCGTCCGAGGCCGTTGCTGGTGAAGGCCGTTTCTGTTGTCTCGAATAAAATTGGTATCATTTAAAGCTCCCACCAGCGCGGTGTTATGATCACTTGCGTTATACCTGAAGCGCGGACTATGGAGTTGTTACCTGGTGCCAGCGTCGGGAAGTCGTTTGTATTAAAGGTCACGTTTCCGTTCCTGTTTGTGCTTCCGTAATAGCACTCCATTGCCTCGCAGTCGATGTCCGTATAATTTGTGGTATTGGCCAGAGTTATCTCTGTGCCGTTCACCGTGACTTTCCCGTTTCCGGTGATACGCAGCAGCGGCTTGCTGTCGAACTTCGTTGGATTGTTCAGCGTGCTGGTTCCGGTGCTGCTGTATGTCGTCGTAGTGTCGCCGGAAGTCAAAAATCGCTGCGGTTTGCAGTTGAACGAAAGGTTGAAGTAAAAGTTTGTGTTTATCCGTTTTGCTGTTGGCGTCTGCGGTATGATCGGCACGCCCATGCGGTAATGGGTCGAGTCGTTGCTGCAGGCGATCTTCTGGTAGCCCTTCAAAGCGCCCAGCGTCTGGATTATGTTATCAAACGCCGCTGCGGTCTTTGTGTAGCAGGGATATGTAATTACTACATTGTCCCAGGTCCCGTTGTCTATTATCAGCGCACCGTTCCTTCCGGGCACCCTGAAAGTCTCGACGTCCTTGACCGGCTTATTGAATGAAAGCGACGCATCGACGTAAACGTTCGGCAGCGTCGTTCCGTTTATACTCAGTGTATTCATCCGAATGCCCTTCCGGCTCTCGCCATCTGTTGCTGGAGCTTCTGGCCTATGGTCTCAGCCAGCGCGTCGTAATCTTCGACGTTGCCGTTTACCACGACGGAAACCTGGACGCCTCCTGTCCCTCCGGTCGCCTGGCGGATCATGCTCATTAGTGATTTGGCGCCGACCACCACTTCCGGGCCTGCATCTCCGAAGCCTCGAAGTGTTCCGTCGGCCGCCGGCATTACTGTCGGCGTGTCGAGGACCATTCCGTTCTCCATCGCTTTTGCATACCAGGTAATCCCGAGCTTGGGAATGCTGCCCTTCAAAAGATCGCCGAGTTTCCATCCGGCTGGCGTTATTCCAAAATGCGGCAGCTTTATCTTTGGCAGCTCGACTTTGAACTGGAAGAAGGACTTTATTTTGTCGATCACGCCTTTTACGAAGTCCCGGGCCGCTTCAATTGGCTTTGTTATTGCCGTTTTTATCTTCTCGAAGGTCGTTTTTAGGTTCGCCCAGAGCTCCTGCGCTTTTGCCTTTATAGTGTCCCAATTCTTGTATAAAGCGACGCCTATGGCCACCAGCGCGGCGACGGCCGCGATTACTATTCCGACCGGCCCTGAAAGCGCTGTAAACATTGCCGAAAGCGTCGGCAGGACTGCTGTTATGGTGGATATTAGCGAAAGAACCGGAGATAGCGCTGCAACCAGGGCCAGTATCGTTAGTATTATTGTTTTTGTGGTTCCGTCGAGGTTTGCGAACCACTCCAGGGCCTTGCTTACCCAGCCGACCAGTTTCTCGAGCGCCGGCAGCAGCTGCTCCGCGAGTGTGGCTCCGGCCTTCATGAAGGACTGCATCGCGGTGGCCTTTAGCTGGTCGATGGCGTCGTTAAATTTTACCGTGTCCGCGACGGCCTCGCCGGACATGATCGTTCCGGTTGCTTCTGCCTCCTCGCCGAGAGCTCGCAGCGATGCGCCTCCGTCGTCTACAATGCCGGCCATCTCCATTGCGCTCTTGCCGAACAGCTCCATCGATAGCGCGTCGCGCTCCGTCTCGTTTTCGACTTTGCCCAGGGCATCGATGGCTTCGTACCAGACGGCCGTAGCGTCTCGCATGGATCCGTCCGCGTTGGTTATGCTCACGCCGAGCTTGCTGAAGGTATCGCTTCCGGAAGCCATGTTCTTTGTGAGCTTGGTAATGCTTCCGGTCATCGTCTCGTATGAAACGTCGACCCGGTCTGCTGCATATTTTAGTTTCTGGAGCTCCTCGACCGTAAAGCCTGTAACGTTGGCGTCGGTCTGCAGCTCGTCCGCTTGTTTAGCGGCAGCGACGGTCATAGCGACTAAACCTGCGGCTGCGACGCTGGCGGCTTTCGAGAGCCCCTTCGTTTTCTCGGCCATCTGGCCGGTCTTTGCGGATACAGCCTCGAGGGCCGGCGAGCACTTGTTGTATTGTTTTTCGAGGTCCTTTAGCTGTGCGGTGGTCTCTATGAGCTCGCGCTGCAGAGCGTCCTGCTGCTTCTGGTTCTCCTCCGTGCTTCCGGCCTTTTTCGCCTGCTCCAGGGCTTTTGTGAGCTCCTCCTGGCGCGTCTTTGTATCAGCGACGGCCTTGCCCAGGAGGTCCTGTTTCTGGCGCAGCAGCTCTACGTTCGAAGGGTCCAGCTTCAGCAGCTTGTTTACGTCCTTTAATTGGTTTTGTGTGTCCTTGAGGGACTTGTCGACGTCGTTTAGAGCTTTGGTCAGCTGTGTCGTGTTGCCGCCGATCTCGATGGTAATGCCTTTTATTCTGTTGGATGCCATTTTTCCCTCGTGTTAGAATTTATCAAAATCAGCCTGAGTGGCTATTATGTCCCACTCCTCGTTGTCGTTTGCCTGTTCGATGATCATGTCGAATACCATTCCGACGTCCAGAAGGTCAAGGTCGGCCATCGGAATGCCCAGCTGTGCGCAGCGGAGCAGAAATACTCCCGTTGTGAACGGTCTCTCCGTTGCGCTTACTCTTTTTTTTTGCTCTGTGCGGTCGGCAGGCTCGAAAGGTTCCAGAGCTCTATTAGCTGCGGCAGCGCGATGTAAATGCTGAACATCTCGAACTGGTCCAGCCACTCGTCGGGGTCGTCCGGGACCTCCGGGTCGGCCTGCTTCGCCATCGTGTGCGCTATGTTCTCAAAAATCAGCAGCGTGTCGACCTGAAGCGCTCCGCCCTTTTCGGTGTCCGCCTGCAGCTGCTGGAAGTCTGCGAAAAAGTCGCGACCGAAGTGCTCGCGGTAAATTCGCACGGTCGCTCCGGTCGCTTTGAATTTGACATCCTTGTTGTCGATGTGGATTGTTCTTTCCATTGGCTTCTCCTCCTGCTTTTTAAGATACTGTTACCACGGCCGAGAACCAGGTGGTGTAAGCGCCGCTGGTCGCCTGCTCGCATCTGCCCTTTACGATGTAATCGTTTATGCGCGGCAGCGCGGTAAGGTTGAGCGTCTCGGTCTGCGGCTCGATGCTCGCTTCCTTCGTGGCTCCGTTAAGATCGGGCCTGCTGCAAGTGCAGCGGAAGAGCGCATGCCTGGTGGCCTTCTGGTCGCCCTGGAATTCGAACAAAAGCGCGAATTCCTTTGGTGTGACGTTTGCCTTCTCGACCCAGACTCCGTTGCTGGTGGTCTCGCAGAGCACATCCTGTTTAAAGGATTCCGGAATGAGCGCAAGCTCGAGGGTTCCGGAATATCCGTTGTTGCTGGTGCTCTGGAAGTAGACCACGTCGTCGGCGTAAAACGGATTTGTCTCGCCCTCCTGGGACAGCGAGAGGTTTACCGCTCCGGGCATGGCGACCGGCGTTGCGTATGTCAGCGCGCCTCCGGATCCTTCTGTGGCGACGGCATAATATACGTTTCGAATGCCGTATTTTATCTTATTCGCCATTTATTAATACCTCCATTGTGTATAAAACTTCGTACATCTTCTCGCTCTCGAGCCAGCTCTCCTCGCGTTCCCAGACCATATTATTGGCCGCCAGGACGGCCTCCACGGCCGCCTCGGTGGCAAAGTCCTTTGTGGCGGTGTAGAGCTCTATGTTGAGCGCCTCGATGTGTGAATAGACCCGGTCGTCTGCTGCGAAGTTGTTGGTATTCGAAAAATACCAGACTATATACGGCAGCGCCGGGACCGGGTGTGCCGGATCGTCCTCCGGCCAGGAATAATACGTTTTTTCGAGCCCGGTCTGGCCGAGCATGGTGTTTATTTCTGCGATGGTCATGTCAGCCTCCGATGCTCTCCTCGAGCTTCTGGACGAATTTGTCCTCTGTGGCGTCGTTTATCGGTGCAATGAAATTGAACGCCTTTGTGCGCCCTCCGTTCGCTTTCGCGTGGCCGAATTCCAGCAGGTGCGCAAGGCCCGGGAGCGACTTGTTGTAAATGATCGCTTCGGCCCCGAGCCTCGTCTTTTCGACTTTGCTGGTCCAGCCTTTGTTAAATTCCCCGGAACCTCCGAACCCTCCGCCTCTTTTTAAGTCTCGGACGACGTCTTTTGCGACGCTTTTGGCCGTCTCCTCGATGGCGTCCCGGACGCTGTCGCCGTATTCGGCGAGGTATTTATTTATAGCGGCCGCGAGGTCCTGCGAGTCGATTTTCATGGCGTTTCCTCTGGATCCGGTGTCGGTTCCGGCGTTGGTGCCGGTGGCGGCGTCTGGACACCCTTGCTGCGCTCGAGGTATAGCTCGAGGACGTCGGTCCTGGCGTGGTATGTTCTATAAACCGAATACTCCACCGGGCCGATCTGGACGATCTCCTCGCCCTGGTAGTCCGGCGCGAACATGACGGCCCGGAGCTCCGGGTTCAGCCCGTTCCTTCCGCCTTCGAACCATTCGGCGCCGGTCACGCTTGTTACGTTGGCATAAACGGTCCGCTCGCTTTTGGTCGGCTGCAGTACGCCGTAAGCGTCCTCTGTGTAGCTCCTGGCGATCAGTTTGATTGGTGTTGAACGATCCATGTCAGTCGTCCTCCGAGGTCCATTTTGTGTAACCGGTCGCGGTGCAGAGCTGTGCCTTCTGCTCGTCGTAAGATCGCTTTAAACGGTCATACTCGTCCGGCGCTCCGAAGTGCATTTTGCAGTATGTTGTAATAGCAAGTAGCACCAGGGGATCGCTCTCGTTTACGTTCGAGCCGTTAGCTCCGGCAATGCGCAGGTCCTTCTGCGCCGCTTGTATTAAAAGCGTGAGCTCGTCGTCGAATGCGTCCGTTACGACGCGGAGCGCGAGCTTTACTCTTTCGAGCGTTGTCGGTTCGCTCATTTGTTTTCCTCCTGCAAAAAGCCGCGGTAGTCCTCCCAGGCGTCCCGGGTGACTATGTGGTGCGCGACGTGTCCGAGCTCGATGCGCGGATCGCAGAGCAGTTTCCAGCCGGCCTGGCGGGCTCTCCAGCAGAAGCTCAAATCTTCGCCGGTCCCGTTTATCGGCGTGAACATGTCGCCGAATTTGGCCTGTACGTCCATAAAGGCCGCCGTCGGTGCGAGTACGCAGCCGAAGCCGAAGCCCTCGCATTCGAACAAGCGGTCCTTCGGTATGTCGTCCATGTTGGTCCACTTTGCGCTCGGTCCGGAAAGGTCCAGCTCGCTAAATACCACGGGGGAGAACGGCGCCACCCTCCGGTAGTAAACGCCGGAAAGTATAACGTCGTCCTCCTGCTCCTCTATGGTTTTTAGCATGTGCCGGAGTACTCCCGGCGGAAACATCATGTCGCTGTCCAGCCAGAATATATAATCCGCTTCCTGGTTTATGGCCAGGCCCGCGAGATTGTTCCGGCTGGTGTATATAAGCGAGCCGATCTGGAATGCGACCGTCGTCGGTCCTTCCTTCTGCAGCATCGCCAGCGACTGAGCGAACTGCGCCGGCACCTGGTCCATGCAAGGCACCGCGATAATTGTTTTTTTCATGGCTTCTCCTCTCTCTTGGTCGTCTGGATTAGTGATTAATCTTGACGAAGCTGTTCGGTCCTACGATGCCCAGGCCCACGAACTGGCGGCCCATGATCTCGATGACGTCCTCGTCCTTCCTGGAGAGGTTGTCATAGCGGAACTCGATTTCTTCGCCGTTCGGGAAGTTCGCGAGCGCGCCTTCTCCGAGGTCGCCAACGATGGCGTATGTCACGCCGGTAGTCGCTGCGCTGAAAGCTGCAAGGCTGTTGTTGTAAACGACCGGCAGTCCTTCGAACGGATCGTAAGCGAAGTTTGCGGCCGCCTGTGCTGCCTTAAAGGCGCCCCAGGTCTGTCTGTTCATGATGATGACCGGATTGAGGGCCTGTGCGGAAAGCTGGGCCATCGCGGATGCGATCAGCGTAAGGCTGATGGTGGTGCTGGTTATAACCGGAACGCCGACTGCTGTGGTGGTGCTGGCGGTGCCTGCTGCGACGATCTTTCCGACCAGGGTGTCGGCAGCCTTCTTTGCGATTCTGTAAGCGATTTCGTCGTAGACATAGCGGAGGAACTCCTCGCCGCGCAGGTCTGCGATTTCATCGGTGATGGGCAGGATCTTCTTTATGCTCTGCGGCTTAAGCTCTACGATGCCGAGCACCAGGTTCTCTTTGGAGATAGCTGCGGCGCCTTCCGCGTGGATCTGGGCGTCGTCGCCTTCGATCTCGAAGTTGACTTTCAGGTTTCCGCGGATGTAGGTCTTGCGGACGAGGCTCATTATGCCGTCCTTCTCCCAGGCGTTCTTTACGATCTCATAAACGAACTCCGGGACCGCGACGCTCTGGGTTCCGTTGCTGGCGTTCTCGGTGGTGAGCAGCGCTCTGCACTCGTCGGCCTTGCCGGTCTTGATGTAGTCAGCGAAGGCGTCGATGTAAGCCTTGCTGTTCCTGATTTCCTTCTCAGTCATTTTTCTTTCCTCCTGGACTGGTTTTTCGATTTCGTCGCCCTGGCCGGCTATTACGGCCGCGACGTCTTTCTTTCTGGTCTCGATCTCCTGCTGGAGCTCTTTCTTGCGCTCCTCGATGAGGTCGAGCTCAGCGTTGCGCTCCTCGACGGTCTCGGGTGCGGTCTCGGCGTTGCCCAGCTCCTCTGCTATGGCTGCCGATCTGGCCTCGAGCTCCTCGATGTTGAGCTCCTGTAATTCTTCTCTGGTCATTTCTTTCCTCCCGCCAGGGCTCTGGCCCTGACTTCTAATCTGCGACGCTCCTGCTCTTTCTTCTGCGCTTCGAGTCGCTCCGCTCTCAGCTGCTCGATCACTCCGTCGACCAACGTGCGCACGCTGATGCTGGTGGCGTCGTTCGCCGGTATGCTTACGGCCGAGACGTCATATAGCTTGGCCACCCTGTGGATGGTCCTCGTCTCGATCGTTTTGCCGGCCAGCTTCTCGGTGGTCCAAACATCGAGAGAGCGATCGACCTTCATACCGATGCTCATCTTGTCTGTATAGCCTCCGGCGATCTCGGCATAGACCTGTGCACCGAGGTCCGTTCCGCCGAGGTCGGCTTCTATGGCAAGGCCGCGCGCGTCGGTGCCGACGGTCAGCGTGCCGTTGCTTATACGTGCAAAAACTCGGCCCTCGTGGTCGTATTGCATTATTACGTCGGAAAGGTCCGCATCGTCGAACGCGTGCGCGTCCATGATCTCGCGGATCTCGTATTCCTCATCGGAATAAAGCACATACGGGTTGCCGAATGTCGTTGCGTAACCGCGGACGATCTTTTTCGGCTCCTCCTCGCCTTCCGGTTCAAGGGCCCGGATTTCAAAGTTGCGATATTCTCTGTCAGTTTTCATTCGTTTCCTCCTCTGCAGGAGCCTCCTGCAGCTTCTCGTCGGTGGTGTAGTATTCGCCGCGTATTATTCGCGCGTCGCCGCCCTCTACAGGCGGAAGGTTCCAGATGTCCCGGACGTCGTTTATGCTAAAAATGCCGCGGTCCAGCAGTTGGCTGGAGACGTTTAGCTTGTCCGCGTTGCTCAAATATTGCAGCCGGTTGCTGGTAGCCATGATCTGGGAGCCGCGCGCCCTCTCGCCTTCGCTGAAGAGCATCTTTGTCGTGGCCTCGCTGAACTGAATTGCGAACGGCTCGACCGCGCCCTCGTAAAAGGCCGACCAGGCGTCGCCGAATGCCTTATTTTGCAGAATGTCTCCGTTGACTCCGAAGTAGTTAAATACATTCTCCCGGATTGCGGTCATCTGGTCCGCGTCGACCGTGTACGGCTTGACGTCGATTTGCTTAACGTTCCGGTAGGTCGACGGGAAGAGCAGGAAGCCTCCGGCTTCGCTTTCGCTCGAAAGGTTCAGCGCTGTAAAACGCTTCCGCTCGTTTGCGACGTCCTCTGGATCCGAGAAGTTGTTTAGCTCCGCCATGAACCTGAATGTGCTTGTGTTCTTGACGGCCTCCTCGATGCCTTCGTTCTGGATGTGTATAAGCTGCATCGTCTCGTGCAGGGCCCTGTTGCTGTCTCCGAAAAAGTCGCGCTCGTATTGGTGTTTTGTTAAGATCGCGCACTTGCGCATCTCGACCGCTCCGACTGCTCCGTTGCGGAACTTGTACCGGAGCCACGGCTCGTCCTTGTACTCGACCAGAGTGCAGCTCGTCGGTAGCACCGGAAATATGCCGGTTATAATCATTCGGTCGTCAAAAACCGGCACAATAAAGGCCGTGTTGTTTACGTCCAGAATGGTGCTCACTCGGTATAAAAACTGACTCCAAGTCTGCCATTGGTTTGGTCCCTGGCGGAGCTTGCTCTGGAGCGACTGGTTCGCCGGTCCTATGCACTCGACTTTCAGCTTGCTTATGTGGCGCGCCCTGGCGTCTATTGCCGCCCGGACGATCTCGCTCTCGTATATCTTGCCGCCCCAGCTCGTATAAACCGGCTTGTAAGCGGTCAGCGTCTCGAACAGCCGGTTGGCATTATAAATAGCCGCCTCCGACTTCTTGGCCTTGTCCGGCCTGAAGATTTTTTCAAAAAGCCCCACGTTTATGTCCTTCTTTCGTTTTGTAGTTGTCGCCCGATTTCGTTAAACCATTTCTGTCGGACGGTCATCGCGTCCAGCAAGGCGGCGCATCCGTCGATGTGCGCTCCTGCGGAAACTTTGACCAGCCGCTTTCGCATCGTCTCCGCGTTCTGCTTCACCGCGGAGTCCAGTAGGTGTATTTTCAGAAGGTCATTGTCGCCGATTAAAATGTTCCCGTCTTTAATCATGCCTTCTGTCTCGTCTATCACCGGCGAGAGGTTCTCTCCCTGGTAAACGTCATCGGTGTGGAAGCCGTAATTGTTCAGGTCCTGGACGAGGTATTGTGCCGAATATCGGTCGTAACCGATTTTTAGCACGTAGATATGATATTTTTCTATTAGCTCCACGAACCACCGGTAGCAGTCCCGATAGTCGACGAAATTCTCGCCGCTCTCCTGCAGAATTCCTCGCTGAATGTATGCTCTGTAAGGCAGGCCGTCTCGTGCCGTTGCCTCCTCCACCTTTTCGGCCGGCATAAAGAACTTCGCGAAAACGTGAAGCCGGCCCTCACGCTGTATGATCGCGCAGCAGGCCGTGAGGTCGGTCGTTCTGGACAGGTCTATGCCTCCGACGGCATAGCATCTCCGGAAGTCCTCAAGGTCGAGGTGCGGGCTCACGCATTTTTCGATGTCCTGTGCTCGGATCCACGCGGTGCTGCTGTTTTGTTTTATATTGCAGTACTTTGTGAGGAATTCGCTTTTCTTTGAGAGCGAGCCTTCCGCGATGGCGATCTCCTCGAGCATGTAGTCTACGGAAACCGAGACGCCCAGGTTCGGGTTCGCCTTCCGGAGCTCGTTTATGTCGTTCCACTTCGCCGTGTCGTCTATCATGTAGAGCAGCGGAAGGAGCCGGCGTTCTTTGCTGTCCCCAAGTAAAAAACGGGTTGATCGTTTGACCAGCTCGTCGTAGATGCCATCGTTTATGTAACCGGAGGTGCTCATCGCCAGCAGCAGCGGCTGCTTCCGGGCGCCGAAGCTCGACTTTATTACTTCGTAGAACTTGAGGCCCTGGTCTCCGGCCCAGCTGGCGCACTCGTCTGCTATGGCCAGCGAAACGTTCAGGCCGTCACTCTTTTTCGCGCTGAAGGCCAGCGGTTTCGCGGTGGTGTTGTTTTGCGAGATGTAAATATCCGTGCGGCGCTTCTGGGCCATCGCGTTCAGCTCCGGCTCGTGGAGGATCATCTGGTGGTATGCCTCGAAACAAAGCGCCGCCTGCTCCAGCTTGGGTGCCGTAAAATAAATACGGCCGCCGTATTCGCCGTCGAGAAACGTGCAATATGCGGCTATTGCTGCGGCCAGCAGCGTCTTTCCGTTCTTCCGTGCTATAACCACGAAGATCTCGCGGAACTGCCGGGCCCCGGTCTCGTCCACTATGCCAAAGATCAAAGAGACCAGCGCCTTTTGCCAAAGCTCGAGGCGGATCCTTCCGGGTGCCAGCTCTCCCTCGTGGTGGTGGCAGAACTGCTCAATAAAAAGGACCGCTGCCTGCGCTTTTTTATGACTATAAAAAAAGGCCCGGTCCTGCAGTCCGCGCACGATGTACTCGTATAGCATCCGGACCCATTTGCCGACCACGGCTGTCCCGTCCACTATGTCTTGGTAGTATGCCAATATGTAATTATTCATCGCCGGCGTTTAAAGCAGCGATGAGGTCCTGGAGCTTTCCGCCCTGGTTCTCCTCGTCGCCCAGCGTTTTGATTATATTTATTAAAGTGCTGACCGTTCCGTTGGCCGCGGTGGCGGTCTTGTTGTATTCTGTAATCGCCGGATTTGCCGTTAGGTTCTGGCGGCCCTTCACATATTCCTTCGTGACCGTTGCTCCGTGCTCCGCGATGGCGGCCTCGAGCGATGCGAGGATCTTCATCTGGACCTGGTAGCGTTTAAAGGTCGTTACAAAAAAGAAATTCGAGGAGACGCCACGCTCCTGCGCTTGCTGCAGTACGGCATCGGCCTGCTCTTGAAGCGTCATGTTTTTAGCCATCTAACCGCACCGCCTTTCCTCCGGTGAATTCCTCCCACCGGTCGATGATCACGTCGCAGTAGTGCGGATCGAGCTCCATCATCCGGCAGCGCCTTTTTAGCTGCTCGCAGGCGATGAGCGTCGTTCCGCTTCCGCCGAAGATGTCCGCGACGATGTCGCCCTCCTCGCTGCTGTTGTATATGAACCGCGAGACCAGTCGCACCGGCTTCATGGTCGGGTGCAGCGTGCTGTGGAGCGGTTTGTCGCAGTAGATGACCGATGTTTTTCCGTCTCCGCGCAGCGCGTGGACCAGCTCTTTGAGCTCTGTCTTGTCGAGGTTCTCCAGCCGGCCGCTGTCGTCGATGACCGTGTTGTCGTAGCCTCCGCGGAACTTGTGGTTTTTGGTCCAGGTATAAAAGACCGGTTCGTGCCGGTAGTCGTAATCGAGCCGGCCCATCGAAAAACAGGCCGCGTTCTTTACCCAGACCAGCTGGTGCCTTACCGGAAGCCCGGCGGCCTTCATCATCTGCAGCATCATCAGTCCGAGCTCGCCGCCCTGCGGTGTGCTCACGTAGTAAGAGCAATGCTCCGCGGCGTGGTCCTTTAGGTTGCTGAAGGCTGCGACCAGCATCTCGTATAGCTCGTCAGGCGAGAGCGTGTCGCCCTCGATGTCCTCCATTACTCGGCCGCCGCGTCCTGGATCCACCGCGTTGATGGCGGCGTTTTTACTCCCGATCGCGACTCCGTAAGGCGGATCCGTGAATACCATGTCCGCCGGCTCCGCGCCGATGAGCTTGTCCATGTCCTCGCGGCTGGTGCTGTCTCCGCACATCAGCTTATGATCGCCCAGCAGCCAGATGTCGCCTCTGGCGACGCGGCTGGGAAGGCTCAGCGCTTCCTCGCCCTCCGTGTCGTATTCGTCCTCGATCGGATCCAGCTTCGCCGCCTCGTCCCAATCAAAGCCCGTCAGTGAAGCGTCGAAGCCCGCGGCTGTTAGCTCGTCCAGCTCGTCGTGCACGAGCTCCATGTCCCACTCGCCCAGCTCTGAAAGCCTATTGTCCGCGAGTATATATGCCCGCCGCTGCTCCTCCGTCAGTCCTTCGATGTATATGCACGGAACCGTCTCCATTCCCAGCTCTTTGGCCGCCTGGACCCTTCCGTGCCCTGCAATAATGTTGTTTTCTCGGTCTATGAGGCACGGACTTATAAATCCGAATTCCTCAATGCTGGCTTTTAGCTTCTCCACCTGCTCTTTGCCATGAATTTTGGCGTTTTTCGCGTAAGGCTTCAAGCTGTCCAGGCATACTTCGACCATCTCGGTTGTTTTCGCCTTTGTTTTGCCTTTTCTCCGTCTTACTTCCAAAAACTGCGCCTGTTTCCGGTCGGTTTTTCCAATG
>Ga0265298_10002080_pt1 | contig 28621 bp, 20 predicted proteins | sample AusTroGonzalo_MG_3_FD_193486 | JGI IMG/M metagenome (GOLD analysis project Ga0265298, IMG submission 193486) | Bovine rumen microbial communities from tropical cattle in Woodstock, Queensland, Australia - Gonzalo_01 | ecosystem: Host-associated > Mammals > Digestive system > Stomach > Rumen ...
CGGCTTCTCCATAATGAACTCGTGGGCATTGGCTATTTTGGCGGCGGCAACGACATCGTCCATGGTGGCGTTCTCCACCCCGAAGGCAATGTTGTTGAAGATGGTGTCGTTGAACAGGAAAGGATCCTGGTTGACATTGCCGATGAGGGCTCTCAGATCTTTTACCGCAATGTCCCTGACGTCTTTCCCGTCAACAGTGATGCTGCCTCCGGTGACGTCCCAGAAACGGGGGATAAGGTCCACCAGCGTGGATTTTCCCGCGCCGGATTCGCCCACGATGGCTATCATCTTGCCGCGGGCTATTTCAAGGTCGATATCCTTGAGTATCTCACGTCCGCCGTCATAGGTAAACTGGACGTGGTTAAAGCGTATGGCGTCATTGAACCCCTTCAGTGGCAAAGGCTTCTCCGGGTCCTGGATGGGGTTCTCAGCTTCCAGAATGCGGTTGATGCGCTCCATTGAGGCAAGGCCCTTGGGGATGCCGTAGGTTGCCTTGGAGAGCTCTTTTATGGGCTCGATGACAGAATAGAGAATCACCAGGAAGAAGATGAACTGGGAGGCATCCATGAACGGTCCGCCAAGGAAGCTTTCCCCGTGTATGATCATCCGTCCTCCGAAAAGGAGCACGACCAGAATCATGACGGTTCCAAGGAATTCGCTCACAGGGTGTGCGGTAGCCTGGCGGGTATTGACCCTGGAAACTTTGCGGCGCATTGCCTCGGTAACCGCTGCAAAACGTCCGGACATCCTCTTTTCAGCATTGAACGCCTTCACGATGCGCAGGCCTCCAAGGGTTTCCTCCACCTGGGACATGGTGTCCGACCACAGCGTCTGTGCCTCCAGCGAGCGGCGCCTGAGCTGCTTGCCGATGACTCCCATAATCCATACAAAGCCAGGCACAAAGAGTATGGTGAAGAGCATCATCTCCGGACTTATCCATACCAGTACTCCAAAGTAGAAGATAATCAGGATAGGGTCCTTGATGAGCATGGCTATGGACGATGTGATAGATGTTTCCACCTCTGCCACGTCCCCGCTCATGCGTGCGATGATGTCACCTTTGCGCTCCTCTGAGAAAAAACCTATGGGAAGGGCCAGAATCTTGTTATAAAGGCGGTTGCGAATATCCTTGACGATGCCGGTGCGGATAGGAATCATCACGGCGTTGGAGCCAAAGTAGCAGCTGGTCTTGAGCGCAGTGAAAAGGACCATCACTCCGCACAGCAGGAAGAGGGAATTCATTACTCCGTGCTGGGAGGAGAAATAGGATACAAAGTAGTAGAAATTGTTAATAACCAGGTCCTTCAGCTTGAAACCATCTGTCCCCCAGGGAATGAATTCATATACTGCATCGTCAACTTTGAACAGTATGTTAAGCAGAGGGATAATGACGGCGAATGAGAATATGTTGAAGATGGCAGACAGCATGTTAAACACCACGGCTCCCGCCAGGTGCCCCTTGTAAGGGGAGGCATACTGCCTCATCATTTTTATAAAATCTCTCATTCTCCCAGAGTTGCCACCATCACAGCCTTGATGGTGTGCATGCGGTTTTCCGCCTCGTCAAATACTATACTGTTCTCACTCTCGAAGACGTCTTCCGTGACTTCGATGCCGTTGAGACCGAACTTTTCATATACTTCCTTGCCGGCCTTTGTATCAAGGTTGTGGTACGACGGCAGGCAGTGCATGAACTTGCAGTGCGGATTGCCGGTGCGTTTCATGAGGGATGCGTTTACCTGGTAAGGCATAAGCATGTCTATGCGCTCTTTCCAGACGGAGTCCGGCTCTCCCATGGACACCCAGATGTCCGTGTAGATGAAGTCGCAGCCCTTTACGCCGGCGTCAACATCGTCCGTAATTGTTACCCGGGCGCCGGTTTCTTTGGCGATTTCCTTGCACCGGGCCACGAGTTCGGCAGAGGGATGGAGAGCCTTGGGAGCAACGATCCTGACGTCCATTCCCATCTTTGCACCGCCAACCAGGAGGGAGTTGCCCATGTTGAAGCGGGCGTCTCCAAGATAGGCGAATGAGACTTGGCTCAGGGGCTTTTCCACGTGCTCTTCCATGGTCAGAAGATCGGCCAGAACCTGAGTGGGATGAGCCTCGTTGGTGAGACCGTTCCAGACGGGGACGCCGGCAAACTCTGCCAGTTCCTCCACAGTCTTCTGGGCAAAGCCGCGGTACTCAATTCCGTCGAACATCCTGCCAAGCACACGGGCGGTGTCCTTCATGGTTTCTTTTATGCCGATCTGGGATCCGGATGGCCCCAGATAAGTAACATGGGCGCCCTGGTCGTATGCCGCCACCTCAAAGGCGCAGCGGGTGCGGGTGGATGTCTTTTCAAAAATGAGAGCGATGTTCTTTCCTTTCATCCTGGGCTGTTCCGTGCCAGAGTACTTGGCGCGTTTGAGGTCGCGTGCCAGGTCAAGGAAGAACCTGATTTCCTTTGGTGTGAAGTCCAGCAGTTTTAGGAAACTGCGGTTTCTGAGGTTATAAGCCATATAGCGTTTTAATTAAGGTATTATTCTGGTTCCGCATGTGGGGTCCGACAACTGGGACGCCTCCGTGATGACGCACTGGGCACCACCGTTTTCTATGAACATGATTCCAGCCCTTACCTTTGGAGCCATGGAACCTTCCCCGAACATTCCCTGGGCAAGATACTCCTTTGCCTGGGCTACGGTGAGTGTATCCAAAGCCTTCTGGTCCGGCTGCTTGAAATTGATGTAAACTTTGGGGACATCCGTGAGAATGTAGAACTCATCGGCCTTCATGTTCACGGCGGCTACTGCGCTGGCAAGGTCCTTGTCGATAACTGCCTCAACGCCGCGGTGCCCGTCTCCATCCCTGACTACGGGGATGCCGCCTCCGCCTACCGTTACTACAATATTACCCTCCCTGGCCAGACGCTCAACAATGCCGATGTTATTTATCCGTATGGGCTTTGGCGATGCCACCACCTTCCTCCATCCAATTCCGCGTGCATCAGGCCTATAAATGCCTTCCAATCGGGAGGCCTCTTGCTCTGTATAGTAAGGGCCCACGGGCTTTGTCGGGTTCTGGAATCCGGGATCATCGGCGGAAACCTCTACGCGGGTGACGATGGAGACAATGTTGCGGCTGATTCCGGCGCGGGTCAGAACCTTCTCCAGGCCGGTTTCAATGAGGTAGGCGATTGAGCCCTGGGTTTCCGCGCCGCAGAAGTCCATGGGCATGGCTTCAAGGTTAAATACGCGGCGGCCGCCCTCGTGCTGGAGCATGACGTTGCCCACCTGGGGACCGTTGCCATGGCCGATGACGATGTCGTATCCCTGCTTAATCAGGTTAAGGAGCTGGGAACATGTGTCTTCCACGTTCTTCAGCTGCTCTTTGTATGTCCCTTTCTGTCCGGCGCGGAGGAGTGCATTTCCTCCGAATGCCACCATTGCTAATTTTTTTGTCATTTCGGGCGAAGTCGAGAAATCTAATCTCTTCTTAAAGGGAGCGTGGAGCACCGCAGCAACCCTCCCATCTTTGAAATTTCGCGGTAAGGGACGGTTTCAACCGTCATGCCCCAGACGTTTCTGAGGTGGTTGTTGAGCCTGTAGAAGTGCTCCTCAGTTACCACAACGTCTTCTGAGATGGAAAAAACGTTGGAGTTCATCCAGTACATCTCCTCGGTGGTGAGTTCAAAGAAATTCTGAGGGCCTCCGAACATTTCCACAATGTGGTCTGCGTCGTGGGGGTTGAGTAAGCCCCTTCTGTAAATGATGGCCTTTCCGCGCCCCACCGGCATGAAGGTGCAGTCCAGGTGGAGGATGCCCTCGTATGGGTCCGTGTCGCTTTTGCGGAGGTTCAGCGGGACGATGGTCTTTCCGGGAAACAGCATCCTCAGGTAATCCAGCGCCAGGCGGTTTGTCCTGGCGGTCTTGACCATGGGGTAGTCCTCAAAGGCGTACTGTCCCAGGAAGATGACATCGCCCCAGAGGATAACGTCCCCGCCTTCCACGTGGACGGCTTCCGGCAGGTTGTAGATATTCTTGTAGTGAATCTGGCTGTAGATGTCCCCGTATGCGTCAATCTCTTCCTGGCGGTCCGGGATTATGTTGGAGACGATGATTTTGTCGTCAATGACAAATCCTACGTCACGGGAGAAAACCTGGTTGCAGTCATGGACCGGGTTGGGACGAAGGACACTGACGCCGTATTTGCGGAGGACGGCCTCGAAAGCACTCATCTCCGCAGCGATGTCCTTCTCCAAGGGATACACCCCGTGGAGGACGGACTCGTAGGATTTGCTGTCAAAGGTTTTGTCCAGAGACGGAACCGGGCCGTTGTCTGTGGGCAGTCCAAGGACCACTTCCTTCAGGCGTCCGGTTTCCGATGTTACGTGTAATTCCATATAGTGCCAAAAATGCTTCTGCAATTTTACAAATATACTGCAAATTTGGCAATAAACCTATATAAAACTAAAGATTCAGCAGGGGAGAAACAACTCCGCGGTGAAGAACTCTCAGGGAAATGCTGCCGGGCCTGGTCCCGCATGCTTTCAGTGCTGCCGCGGCGCTGTCATAGGCAAGTTGCGGGGTGTTGTTGTTGCCGCTAAGGTGGCAGAGGAATATGTTCCTGAGTCCCGGATGAACGAAGCCGGAAATGGCTTCCGCGCAGTCTGCGTTGGAGAGGTGTCCGGCGCCGCGGCTGATCCTGCGTTTGAGAATCTCCGGATAGTCTCCTCCCAGGAGCATGTCAATGTCGTAGTTGGACTCCACAACAACCGTATTTGCCATTGAGGCCCAGTTCATTGCCTCCTGGGTGGTGTGCCCAAGGTCCGTCATAAGAACAAAGAGTTCCCCCTCGCAGCGGATGGCGTAGCCTACACACTGGCTGGCATCATGAGGAACGGTGAAGAACTGAACGTCAAAGTCTTCCGTTACAGGGTTCCAGATACCTGCGTAAAGGTTCTGCCGGCAGGGACCTATCCAGTCCTTGGTAAAAGGATGCTTTGCCAGCGCATCATGGATGGCGGAAGTTGTCCAAACCGGGGCACTCACCCTTTTGCAGAAGGATCCCAGGGAGCGGATATGGTCCCCGTGGTCGTGAGTGATGAGAATTGCGGAGATGTTTTCAAGGCCCAGCCCTACGGCATCCATATCCTTTTTTACCCGGCGTATTCCCACACCTGCGTCAATCATTATTCCGGAATGCGGGCCCAGCAGCAGGCTGCAGTTGCCGCAACTTCCGCTGGAGAAACTTATGAAACGCATCATGGCGTTTCCTCCTTGTCGCAGTAGCGGCTGATAACGCCGTAGGCACCATCGACACCCAGCTCACCGGCGCGGGAAAGGTCTATGCATCCCTTTTCCTTATCCTTAAGATATATAAGGACCAGGCCACGGTTGAAGTATGCATCCCCAAGCCAGGGGTACAGCCGGATGGCCTTGTCGTAACTGTCGATGGCTTCCACAAAGCGGGAAGACAGGCAGTAGAGGTTGCCAAGGTTGAATTGGATATAAGGGAAGGCCGGCAGGATGGCGGCGGCCTGCTCCATATCGGCAAGGGCTTCGGAGTAGTCGTATTCGCGAGTCACCTGGTCGCGCACCCTGGCGCGGGCGGCGCCCTTGTCATCCATGGACAGGGACTGTACGTTGGACTCGAAGGAGGCGATGAATTCTATCATCTCCGCCCTCAAGACAGCCCTGTTCATGAGGTAGAAGGCCTTGTAATAGGCGGAATATGCATCTGAGCCTTCCCCGTCAACGGCCCTGTCAAGCTGCTGAAGCGCCTGGGAGTACTGTTTGCGTCCCACCTCCTGCAACCCGGTGAGGAAACTGTCCCCGGTTTTTTCGGAAAGCATTTCCTCCGGCACGTCCTTCTGGGCCGATGATACTTCCAGCGGAAGGCGTGATGTGCTGAAGAACCGGTCCAGGAGTTTGTTTTCGTACCTGTGCTCAAGTGCGTAGGCCCCTGTTGCCTGGTCTTTTGCAATGGCAAAGCGGTACAGCGGCTTCAGGTTTATGTCAACGTCGCGGTGGCGGAGCATCTCGTCCTCAAACCCGCCGTGGCGGGCAAAGTCCGCGTCCAGGGCCAGCAGGCCGCTGTATTTTTTGGTGGTATCCGAAAAATCGGCCCCCGAAGCTGTTGAGGACTCGTATTCCGCAACCTTTTTACGGGCAATCCGGTAATCCTCCTTGGAGGCGCGTTTCATGCCCATCTGAAGCTCAACATAGGCGCGGTTCATGTATGCCTTTGCAAAGTCCGGATACAGCTCGATGGCTTTGTTGTAGTCTGCAAGTGCATCGTCCCAGCGCTGCATCTCTATGAAGAAACCAGCGCGGTTGAAATATGCCAGGACATTGCCGGGATTGATGTTGATGACGCGGTCCATGTCGGCCAGGGCGCCTTCATAATCACCCACCTGCGCGCTCAGGAGACTCCTGTTGTAAAGGGTGAGTGCGTTTCCGGGTTCGTACTCCAGTACCTTGTCAAGATCCTGCATTGCTTCTTTCAGGCTGCCCGTTTCTGCCCTTACAAGGGCCCGCTGGAAATAGGCGAGGGTAGTGGTTGAATCCAGTTCGATGGCCTTGTCAAGGTCTGAAAGTGCATCGTCCAGGCGCCCCTGGGATGCGGCAAGGCCGCCGCGGCGGATATATCCCTCCGGCTCAAACCTGTCCAGCTTTATGGCCTTGTTATAGTTCTCAAGAGCCTTTGTGGTATCCGACAGAAACAGGTACGACGCTCCGCGGTTGAGATATGCCGACGGGTCTTTTGGCTCCTGGCGGATGTATTTGTCAAAATCCTCTACTGCGTTCTCGAACTGGCGGCTCAGGAAGTATGTGACGCCACGGGTGAAGTAAAGTCCGGAGTTGCCGGGGCGCAGTTTAATGGCTTTTTCAAGATCTTCCAGTGCACCGTCGTAGTTGCCGCTGCGGCTTTCGGTGATGGCACGGTAATGGTAGCCGGAAGTGAAAACGGGATTCAGGCGGACGGCTGTGGAAAAATCTGCCTTGGCGCCGCGTATATCACCAAGATTGTACTTGGCGATGCCTCTGTAGAAAAAGGTCCAGTGGTCCGTGGTGTCAAGCTGGGCAAGGATGTTGAAGTTGGAAACGGCATCGGCATAGCGGCCGTCCTGCAAGGCAGTGCGCCCGCGGAAGGAGAATACATCCTTGTCCCACTGGGCGTGTGCGGAGAAGCACAGGACCAGTGCTGCAAGGAGTGCCGTAATGCGTTGTTTCATCAAAAAAATTTCCGATTAAGCCGTAAAAGTGCTAATTTCGCGCCAAATGACAAAGATAGCAAAAATAATTGTGTTTTGCGTGCTTGCCGTGGTCTTGCCATTCATGGCAGGGGCCCAGCGCAGCGGCTATGTCATAAGCCCCAAGAACGGGGAAGTTGCAGTATCTGAGCAATATGTCAGGGAGGTGGTGGATCACCTTTGTGCGGAGTCCCTTGGCGGCAGGGCAACCGGCTCCCGCGGGGCTGCTGCCGCAGCTGCCTGGATAGACGACCAGTTTGACAACGCCGGCCTGGAATACCGCGGCGGCGCCTATCTCCAGGGCTTCAAGGTGGGCGGCTCACTTGCCCGCAATGTCATTGGAGTTATTCCGGGAAAGACGTCAAAGGTTGTTATAGTAATGGCCCATTTTGACAATCTGGGCAATCTGGGCGGCAGTTTTTTCCCTGGGGCGGACAGCAACGCCTCCGGTGTGGCCGCTCTCCTTCAGCTGGTGAAGATGTTCGCCTACATGAAGGAATGCCATAAGACATATGACGCTTCTCTTGTCTTTGTCGCCCTGGACGGCAAGGAGAAGGACCAGGCCGGAGCGGCAGACCTCTGGGCCCGCATCCGGGACGGCCGCCTTGGGTTCAGTCCTTCGGATATTTCCCTGGTGGTAAACCTTGACCAGCTGGGTTCCACCATGTCTCCAATCACCAAGGGCAATCCTGACTACCTGATAATGCTGTCGGAGGAGGCCACGGGCCGCCGCTCCATGCTTTCCAATGCGGAAAAATCTCAGCACATAGGCCTGGAGCTGGGCTACGATTATTACGGCAGCAAGGATTTCACCAAGCTTTTCTACCGTAACATTTCGGACCAGAGAGTTTTCCTTGAAAACGGCATCCCGTCCGTAATGTTCACCTCCGGCATCACCATGCTCAACAACAAGCCCGGAGACACCCCTGACACGCTTGATTATCCCGTTTTAATCAAGCGCATCCGCCTCATCTTTTACTATCTGGACAAGGTGCTGTAACCATGCTCAAGATACTCAAGGCGTCGGCGGGGTCCGGCAAGACATACAACCTGGCAAAGGAGTATATAAGGCTGCTTGTGGAGCAGCCAAACCCTGATGCATACAAGCATGTGCTCGCCGTGACTTTTACAAACAAGGCCACGGAAGAAATGAAGAGCCGTATTCTCAAGGAACTGTACAAACTGTCCAGGACTCCGGAGAAGTCACCTTACAGAGAAGAATTGGAGAAGGTTTGCGGCAGCGTTGAGGAACTTCAGAAACGGGCCCAGGCGCAGTTGTCGGGCATACTTCACGACTATTCGGCGTTTGCTGTTTCCACCATTGACAGGTTTTTCCAGCAGACCCTGAGGGTTTTTTCCCGTGAGATTGGTCAGTTCTCATCGTACCAGGTTCAGCTGGACCGTGAGGCCCTTGTGCAGGAAAGCGTGGACAGGGTGCTGGATAATCTAACGGAGGAGGATAAATCCCTTCTGAACTGGCTTACGGAAGGTGCCAGGAGCGACCTTTCCCGAACCGGACGTTTCTCCCTTGAGTACAATCTGGAGAATATGGCCAAAAGCCTCAAGGATCTGCCGGAATGCGGCGCAGAGCTGTCTCATGAAAACCTTCGCAAACTGGATACGGAATGCAAGGCCGTTATCAAGGACTTTGAGAGCGATGTGAAGGCCGCTGCGGACAAAGTTCTTCAAACTCTGTCTGACCACGGAACCAACCCGGAGAGCACCTCTCGCGGCTGGCTCAAGGCTATCTACAATTATCACGAAGCTGAGGGACGCATATACAAGCCTACTGCGGCATTCCTTGCCAACGCGGCGGATTCTTCAAAGTGGTATGCCAAGTCCAATGACAAACTCAGGCTGGAAATGGAAGGCTCCCTTGAAGAGCCTTTAAACCATTTCATCGGGCTCTTTGACAAGCCTTACAAGGCGTATGTTACGGCTCTGAGTATTATCGGCCAGATATACGGTCTTGGCGTAGCCGACGCCCTCAGGACCGCTTTCTCAGAAGTCCAGAAAGAAAAGAACGTCATTTCCATCGATGACAGCAACACCATTCTGCGCGGCATAATCGACGGCACGGATACGCCATTCATTTATGAGAAACTGGGCGTCCGATTTGACGATTTCCTCCTGGACGAGTTCCAGGATACCGCTGAAATCCAATGGGAAAATTTCCTGCCACTCCTTAAAAACAGCGAAAGCACCGGTGGCCAATCCCTTGTGGTAGGCGACGTCAAGCAGAGTATTTACCGCTGGAGGGGATCGGACTGGAATCTTCTTGGAAGCCGCATTGAGCAGCAGTTCCCTGGCGCATCCACCAAGGTATTGGAAGGAAACTACCGCACCTGCCGCGAGATAGTGGATTTCAACAACAACTTCTTTGCTTTTGCTGCTGACAAACTGGGCGTATCCTCATTATATGCCGATGTCCACCAGCAGGTCCGTGCCCGTTCAACCGCCCCCGGGATGGTTGAGGCCGTCTTCACCGACGACCAGCTTGCCCGGGTTATCGCCTCAGTGAGGGAACTCCAGTCAAGGGGCGTTCAATGGAAGCAGATTGCGGTACTTGTCAGGAACAATGCCGACGGTGCCGCAGTAGCTGAGGCCTTCGTGGGAGAGAACATTCCCGTCGTCTCTGACGATTCTCTCTTCGTAAAAGCCTCGGTCACGGTGAGAAGACTGGTTTCCCAAATGTCCCTGGCAGATTCTCCATCGTCCTCAGAAAGACCCACCGCAGCCGGCTTCCTGGCCAGAGAAATGGGCATTGCCATACCGGAAAACTATCATTCCCTGATGGATCTGGCAGAGGGCTTACTCCGCGACATAAGGGAGGCCGATCCTTCAACTTTCGAGGCTGAAGTGCCTTATGTCCAGTCGTTTATGGATTACCTTCGTGATTGGGTGGCCATAGGCGGGAACAACCTGGGCGCTTTCCTCAAGGCCTGGGACGAGGCTGAGCCAAAGATATCGTCCCCTGCATCCGGCAACTCTGTCCGCGTCATGACCGTTCACAAGTCCAAGGGTCTTGAATTCCCGTTTGTGATATTCCCGTTTGCGGAAAAGGTCACGCTGTACAAGGCGTCGTCCTACTGGTGCAGGCCGGACCTTGAAGGAACCGCGCTGGAGGGAAAAGCGGAGGGCTGGTACAACGTGAGTCTGGATAAAGGCGCGGCAGATTCCCTCTTCTCCGGCAGTCTTGAAGCAGAACGTAAGCTTCAGGCAGTGGACAGCATAAACATTTTCTATGTTGCCCTGACACGCGCCAAATACGGTCTCAAAATCATTGCGGCAATGCCTCCTGCCAAATTCATGGATGCCATGGCCAGGGGTGTTGAGCCCGAGTGGCAGAACCTTTCGCAGATTCTTTATGCCTATACCGGAGGCTCTGCATTCACCAAAGGAGAGCCGTACACACCTGTTTCAAATGATGAAAAGACAGAAGGTACAGTTCTTCTGGGATACCCATCTTATCCTGCAGAGGCCGGCGGCCGCCTGAGTTTTAGTCCTGAAGCAGCGGATTACTTTGGCGATGAGGGGTCTTATGGCCCAGAGGCAAGTATGCGAATCCGCGGCAACGTCCTTCATGACATTCTCTCCGCCGTTGCTGTCCCGGACGATATTCCCGGCGCCGTCAAAGCTGCCGTGATGGACGGAAGTCTCCCCGCGGCTTTGCAGGCAGAAACCACGGCTCTTCTTGAAAACCGCATAGAGTCCGTGGCGATGCGCGGCTGGTTTGCCCCTGACGCCAGACTCTTCCGGGAAGCGTCAATTATTGACACTGACGGCCGCGAATGGAGACCTGACCGCGTTGTACTTCACCCTGACGGCCGCGTCAGTATCATCGATTACAAGTTCGGAGAGCCCGATGCCAAATATGTCAAGCAGGTCCAGCGCTATGTGAACCTGTATCGCAGAATGGGCTATTCCGATGTCCGCGGCTACCTGTGGTATCTTAGCGACAATACCATTCAATAAGATTTGTCTCCTCTTGTCATGACAGACGACGAAAATGGCCGAAAACGTCGTCTGCCACGTAAGGGGAAGGAGGGGGAGTGATAAAACCGGGGAAAGTTGCTATATTTGTAAACTATGACGCCGCAGGAGGTTTTGAAGACATATTGGGGCTATGACAGCTTCCGTCCCATGCAGGAGGAAATCGTCCGGGAGGCGATGGCCGGGAGGGATGTGCTTGCCATAATGCCCACCGGCGGCGGCAAGAGCGTCTGTTTCCAGGTGCCGGCCATGATGAAAGACGGACTGGCGCTTGTGGTCACCCCCTTGATTGCCCTCATGAAGGACCAGGTCCAGAATCTGCAGGCACGCGGAATCAAGGCTATGGCCATCCATGCCGGCATGAACAGGCACGAGGTGGAACTGGCCCTGAACAATGCCGCATACGGAGACTTCAAGTTTCTGTACCTCTCTCCAGAGCGTCTTCAGACTCAGGCCTTCAGCGCATATGCCAGCGTCCTTAATATATCATATATTGTAGTTGACGAGGCCCACTGTATCTCCCAATGGGGGTACGATTTCCGTCCCAGCTATCTGCGGATTGGAGAACTGAGACCGGTTATCCAGGCGCCCGTCATCGCCCTCACCGCAACGGCAACGCCCGTTGTGGCAGAAGACATAATGGAGCGCCTCGGATTCAAGGAACCGAACCTTCTCCGAGCCGGATTTGAAAGGCCCAACCTCAGCTACATAGTCCGTCATACCCAGGACAAGATGGGGCAGATCCGCGCCGTTTGCCAGGGTGTTCCGGGGAGCGGAATCGTGTATGTCCGCAGCCGCGAAAAGTCCGCGGAAATGTGCGCGGCAATGAAGCAGGCTGGCATTTCCGCATCGTTCTACCATGCAGGCCTTGGTCCTGTCCTCAGGGCGGAAAGGCAGGAGGAATGGAAGAGCGGGAAAACAAGGGTTATGGTTTGCACCAACGCCTTTGGCATGGGAATCGACAAGCCCGATGTCCGCTTTGTGATTCATGCCGACATGCCAGATTCTCCGGAAGCATATTTCCAGGAAGCCGGACGCGCCGGCCGTGACGGCAAGCCGTCGTATGCGGTGCTTTTATGGAATGGCACAGATACCGCCAGACTCAAGAAACTGGAACAGGTGTCATTCCCAAGCCTGGAGTATATTGAAGACATCTACCAGAAGATGCATGTCTTCTTTGAGATACCTTACGACAACGGCGCAGGCAGGATGCTCAAGCTGGACGTGAGGGAGTTCTGCCGGCATTACAAGCTCCAGGAGGCGCCCGCCTATTATGCGATTAAATATATTGAAAGGGAAGGACACTGGACGCTGGCAGAGGACGTGGACATCCAGACACGCATAAAGATTGACGTGGACAGGACACAGCTTTACGGCATCGACCTTCCGGATCCCCTGATGCCTGCGGTACTGGAGGCACTAATGCGTAACTATACAGGCATTTTTTCAGGAGCCACTCCCATAGACGAGGAACTGGTAGCCGGCCGTTGCGGAGTAACTGTCCCCACCCTGAGACAACTGCTGTACAACCTAAGCGTCAACCACATTATCAAGTACATCCCCCAGGACCACGCTACAGTCCTTTTCCTGGGACACGACCGCCTTCGTCCCGGAAACGTGAAGTTGTCTCCGCAGAGGTATGCAATGCTCCGCAGCACTTACCGGGAAAGGGTGGAGACTATGATGGAATATGCTGCAGAGGACGATACATGCCGCTCGCAGTATCTCCTGCGCTACTTTGGGCAAGAGGAAAGCGCACCGTGCGGCAGTTGTGACATTTGCCGTGCGGCCGGGGCAAAGCCCGGCTCTCTGGCATCGTCCCTGAAAAAATGGATAGCGAAGCGTGGAGGGGATTATTCCCTGGGAGACCTCAAAGCCGCATTCGGCACGGCAGAAGACTCATATCTGGAGGTCCTGAGAGACCTTATCGACAGGAAAGAAGTACCACCATACAAAGCCTGATGGCCGGGACAAAAGACATACTGCTGGAGAAGATCCGCGACGGCGGGGCCCTGTCCGGAGCCCAGCAGCTGAAACTGTGCCTTTACTTGAGTTACCCCGCCATACTTGCCCAGCTGTCATCCGTGCTTATGCAGTACATTGACTCTGCCATGGTTGGGCATCTGGGAGCTGCTGCAGGGGCGTCAATCGGCCTTGTAAGTACCTGCCTGTGGCTTTTTGGCGGATTTGCCATGGCGGTTACCAGCGGTTTTTCCGTGCAGGTTGCGCACCGCGTCGGCGCCAGCGATTTCCACGGAGCAAGGGACGTCCTTCGTCAGGGACTCACCTTTGCCATGATCTTCAGCGTTATGATGCTGGCAATAGGCGTGGGTATATCCTGGAGCCTTCCACACTGGCTGGGAGGGGGACCGGACATAGTGGACGATTCCGGCGCTTACTTCCGCATCATGGCCCTGTTCATGCCGGCCATGCAGCTGGACTGGATGTGTGCCGCATTCCTCCAGGCCAGCGGCAACATGAAAGTCCCCAGCCTTCTTGCCATTGGAATGTGCCTTCTGGATGTGGTTTTCAATTACCTGTTCATATACGTTCTGGACATGGGCGTCAGGGGTGCGGCGCTTGGCAGCGGCCTGGCAGAGGTGGTGATTGGCCTTGCCATGTTCTCATATATGGCCTTCGGCTCAAAGGATTTGCGCCTGACGCATGAGAAAGGCAGTTTCCGTCCAACGGCCGGCGTCATGAAAAAAGCCTTTGGAATATCCGGGCCGATGGCTTTCCAGAACATCCTCATGAGGGGCGGTTACATTGCGGCAACGGTGATTGTGGCTCCCCTTGGTACCGTTGCAATAGCAGCCAACTCCTTTGCCATAACTGCGGAGAGTTTGTGTTACATGCCGGGATATGGCATTGCCGATGCATCCACTACGCTTGTAGGACAGTCGATAGGTGCCGGCCGCCGGCCTCTGGCCAGGCGGTTTGGCTGGATAACTACGCTTCTTGGAATGGTGGTGATGGGCATTCTGGCCGTACTGATGTACATTTTTGCACCTCAGATGATAGGGCTGATGTCCCCGGATGCCGCCGTCGTGGACCTTGGTGGCAGGGTGCTTAGGATAGAGGCTTTTGCAGAGATTGGATATGCCGCATCAATAGTGGCATACGGTGCGTTTGTGGGAGCCGGTGACACCAAATGGCCAAGTTTTATGAACCTTGGTTCAATGTGGCTGGTCAGGATTGTGCCGGCGATATTCATGACAAGGAAATACGGCCTTGTGGGATTCTGGATCTGCATGGCTGTTGAATTAACCTTCAGGGGCATCATTTTCATGATACGTCTTGCAAGGGGTAAATGGTTGAATAAAAACTTATAAAATATGTACTACGTTTGTAAAAGGCTGGAACTCTCTTCCGCCCACAGTCTGATGCTTTCTTATGAGAGCAAATGTGAAGCCCTTCACGGTCACAACTGGATTGTAAAGATCTATTGTAAGAGTGAAACCCTCAATGCAGACGGCATGGTCACGGACTTCACCCACATCAAAAAGGACATAGAAGGAGCCCTGGATCACAAGAACCTGAATGACGTCCTGCCCTTCAATCCCACTGCAGAGAACATTGCCAGGTGGATCTGCGACCGCGTTGACAACGCCTACCGCGTAGAGGTATGGGAAAGCGAAATGAACATGGCCGCATATGAGGTACAGGGTAAATGAGGTATTCCTGAGCCTGCAGGGGGAAGGTTTCTGGACGGGGACGCCGATGGTTTTCCTGCGGTTTTCCGGATGTAACCTGGCCTGCCCGTTTTGCGACACCAGTCATGCATCCGGCTCTGACATGTCGGCCGATGATATAGTTGCCGCAGTGCTTGCCGCCGCCGGGAACTGCCGCCGTGCATGCGTCACTGGCGGGGAGCCGGCGCTCCAGCTGGACACAGATCTTATTGCAAAACTCCATGCTGCGGGCTTCAAGCTGCATTTGGAGACAAACGGCACCCTGGCGATCCCTTCCGGGGTTGATTGGATTACCTTGAGCCCCAAAGAGGATTTTGTCCAGAATGCCGGAGTGGTGTTGCCCGGGGCCGATGAGCTTAAACTTGTCTATGACGGTATTGCGGACCCGGAGCGCTGGGCCTCTTTCCCTGCCAGCTGGCACTTCCTCCAGCCATGCGACACCGGAGATGCTGCAAAAAACGCCACAATACTTGCCGCCACGGTGGAATACATCAAGGCTAACCCAGCCTGGCGGCTGTCGCTCCAAACCCACAAACTGCTGGGAATAAGGTAAAAAATGGCTGATTCTTGAAAAAAACCTTTTTTTTAGGAATTATTATTCTTACCTTCGAAGAAATTGATTATCAATACTGATTCACAATAATAACACAATTGGCATGAATGTCCGGCAAACGCGCTTAAGCGCACCGTTTGCACTCGCACTCCTGTTGCTGGGTACAGCCTGTACCGTGCTTCCGGAATACGATGTGAACATCAATGAAATTGACACAGAAGTCAGTGTCTTCGAGGACGGTCTCACGCTTCCTCTTGGTTCTACAAACAAAGTCGTCCTGAGCTCTTTGCTGAACTCGGCAGGGGAGAGCATAGATGAATTCCTGAAAGCAGATGCAGACGGAGTTCTGGTACTCAAATATGAGGGCAGTACATCCCTGGCAGAGCAGCTCCAGAAACTGGACTTGAGCGGCATTGCCAGTGTTGACGGCATAAGCATCAACCAGAACTTCAACTATCATCTGGGAGACATCAATGCAGACAATTTCAAGGTCCCTGCCCAGAACATCAATGTCTCCGTCCCGTTTACCGGGGTGGAATCCGTGGACCTGAGCATTCCGCCCATTGCCGCAAACCTTGATGCGCTGAACTTCAAGGCCGGCCTTGACAAGTACAAGAATGTCATTTCCGGGAATGCAGACCTGGATCTTGGAAACAAAATCGGCACCCTTGGATATAACAAGGAAGTGGAGAAGAATGCCACGCTCATGTCCTGGGCGTCACCGTTCCTTCCATATCTTGGGGATTCTGAACTGGAAATTCCCAAGACATATCTTGACGATGTCGCTGTGCCGCAAACCACCATCCCGGTCACGGTTCCCGGCATTTCCCTTCATGAGGATATTACCGCCATCAGGGATATCAAACTGAACTCCAATGCAAAGATGGTGGTAAAGCTTAAGGTTACCAATCCTTTTATCTCCAGCGGCACTGTGGTCCCGGATATCGATCTGGACCTCTCCGGGCTGCTGAACATCAGCGAGGCTGTGAATGGGAAAATCGACCTCAGTGACCTTGCCCTGAGTCCGGCCAACAGCTGGACGGCCCAGAAGACTTACACAATTACCGGCCTTGCCACAGACAGTTATGCCGGCACTATCGCCATTGACGAAAACGTAGTCATCGACGGTACTATCCTTATCAATGACCCTAAGACCACTGCCGCCGCCTTATCAAATACGGAGAAAATGAAAATGGAGATTTCCATTGAATTCACGGACCTTTCCATCGTATCGGCAGAGATTGACGTCAAGTCCATAGAGTATTCCCATTCTGATGTGGTGACAATCGGAAGCGACACTCCGTTTACCGTTCCGGATGCCATTACGGACATCAAGGAAGTTAAGCTGGACCCCACCAAACCCATCAACCTCAAGATCATCCCTTCCAACCTTGATTGCCTCAAGCAAAAGGACCTGCCTTACAGTATCGAACTTCAGTTCCCGGAAACCGTGGAAGTGGAAGGCGCGGTTGACGGCAAGCTCACCATAGCAGGAGATATGGCTGTGGACGGCTCGGTGGACAGGGATATCGTCATCAAGGCATTCCACCCGGTTGTTGCCAATGGGGCTGTCTCTGTTAAGGCCGATATCGGCATCAAAGCGGAGTTCAAAGCCCAGAACCTTGTGGTTGCAACTGACGACCTTCCCACAACGGCTGACAATGATCTTGCTTTTGCCGTGTCACTGGGCGGCAATCCCGCAATAAGCGACATCACCGTCACAATTGCAGACATCGTGAAGGAAACTGAAATCAGTGACCAGATTGAATTCGAGGCGGAAGGCCTTGATTCCTTCGGCGCCATAACCATCACTCCGGAAGGAACGCCTGCGCTTACAATAGCATGCAATATCCCGGAACTGCCCGGTCTGGTAATCAAGCCCGGCGATGAAGGTATCCTGATTACAATGCCGGACATCCTTAAGTTCGACACTTCCAACCTTAATCCCGGAGTCACCTTCACTGCCGAAAACAATACCCTCCTGATCAAGGATGCCATCCCTTCGTCCATAACTCTGCCTATTACAAGTATAATTGTGCAGCCAGTCAAGGTTGGCGACGTGGCAAAGGTCATTACTAATTATGCCGTCACAGGCTCCATTGTTGTTCCGTCCGCGGACATCAGTCACAGCGACGTGCTCACCATATCCGGCAAGGAATTCGGAATCGCGGTCACAATCCCTGAACTCAAGGTCCAGAAACTTGATCTTGAAAAGGCAATCAGTTTCGAAGTTGACGAGGAATACGACTTTGGCTTCGACCTTGACAAAGACGGCTCAGTCAGTGATATGGTCAAGAATGCGGAAGTTTCCCTCAAGGAGGTATTCGTAAATCTGGAAGCCACCTTTGACGGCCTCCCGGATATGGGTGAAGAGCAGTTTGACGTGGATATGCTTCTTACGCTGCCGGACTTTGTGGTGCCCAAAGAGATTCCTATCAAGGGCAAGGTTGCAGATAACAAACTCAATATTGATCCTGTCCAGATTGTGAAACTTGAAAACGTCCAGATTGACAAGGTTGACGGAAAGAGTCGCGTGGACGGAAAGATGAAAGTAACAGGTTCGGTATCGGCCAGCGGAAAGAATATCGATCTTTCCACGCTCAAACCGGATATCAGCGTAGCCTTCTCCGCTTCCCTCGGGAATGGCGACGGGAAGATTGTCATAGACAAGGTGTCTGGCCAGTTCTCCTATGATGTGACGGAAAACGCCCAGGTCAAGCTGGACAATATGCCGTCCATGCTCAAGCAGGAAGGCGTGTGCCTGGATATTGCTGATCCGCAGATTACCCTCACCGTTACCACCAACCTGGGTGTCATAATGTCCGGCGACATTACCATCGTCCCTGTCGTGGGCGGTGAAGACCAGACGGAAAGGACGATTGTGATTCCCAATATCACCATGCCTTATTCCACTACATCCGCAGAAACCGTGACCAAGTCCTTCGTGATTGGCAAATCGGTCGCTACCGCCCCTGCGGGATATGAGTTCCTGGAAGCCGACGTATCCGGCCTCCTGGCTCACCTGCCGGAAGAACTCCGCGTTGAAATCAAGGCCGGTGTAGTGAGTACGGCCACGTCCGTGGTTGAAACAAGTGCCAGCTATACTCTTGACATTGCCTACGGAGTCTCCGCGCCGGTTGCATTCGGCAAGGACTTCCGTTTCACCACCAGCACTGAAATCGATATGGGGCAGGTCTCTAAGTTCACTTCCTTCGGTGAGTTTGGAGTTAAAGGAAAGGCCGTCAATGACTCTCCCATCAATCTGACCGTTGACATGGTTCTGCTTGATGGCGAGGGTGCCGAGATTCCCCAGTCCAAATCCAGCAGTATCGTAGTCAAAGGCGCCCAAACCAGCGACATCGAATTCTACCTAAGCCCCACGGACAAATCGCGCTCAATTGCCAAGGCCCGTCTGGACATTACGGTAACTGCCGTGCCGGATATGCCGCTTATGGAAACGTCGTCACTACAGTTGAAAGACCTTGTGGCCGTCCTTCCCGGAGGCCTTACCGCCGATCCCCTGCATTTAAACCAGTAAATCGTTCCGGATTATGAAAAGAATATACACACTTGCAACTATTGCAGCATTGCTTCTTTGCTCTGCCGTTGCTTCGGCACAGTCTTTCCGGAGTGGTTACTTCCTGGATAATTATTTATTCGGTTACCGTATCAACCCCGCCCAGATTAACAGGAAATCTTTCATCTCAATCGCCACGGGTAGCATAGACCTGCAGAACTCCTCAAACATTGGTGTGGCATCAATGCTGTTCCCCACGGAAAACGGTATGGTGACAGGTCTCAACAGTGCAGTAAGCGCAGAGGATTTCCTGGGCGGACTGCCTCAGTCCACGATTTTTGCAATGGACGAAAGCATCAATCTCCTGAGTTCAGGTACGGTCAGGAAAAACCGGATGACCACATTCGAGATCAATCTCAGGGCACGTAACACCATAGCCTTGCCCCGTGATCTTTTTGCCTTCCTCAAGCAGGGTGGCAACCAGGCCTACGACATAAGCGGCCTCAACCTGAGCGCCGGTGTCATAGGTGATGCGTCATACGGTTTTGCCTTCAGGCTCAGCCCTCGCGTCTCCATTGGTGCCAGGGCTCACTTCCTGCTGGACATTGCAGATGTCCGTGCCTATACGGAAAACAGCAGCATCACGATGGGGGATACGCAGACCAAGCTGGAATCCAACCTCCACCTCCAGACTTCCGGCATCATCGGCCTTGGTACCGATGAAAATGGCAACCTGGACATGTCCAAGTTCACCTATAAAAACCCTCCGTTCAGCAGCTACGGCGGCGGCCTGGACCTTGGAATCGAGTTCAAGGGCAGCCAGGGATTCCGCTTCTTTGCAGCCGTTACGGACCTTGGTGCAATGGCGGTAAAGAACACTACCGACCTGGTTGCCAACAGCAGCATCACTTATACCGGCGTGGATGTCAAGTATGAAGAGGGAACCGTCAAGGCCGATTACGATGCAGCCCTTGAAAAACTAAAGGAAGCCATTATCTTTACCGATGCCCAAAGCGGGGACCGTCTGGAGATACTGCCTTATAATCTTTCTGCCGGATTGCGCCTCAGCCTGTTTAATACTTTATCTTTCGGCGCATTGGCGACATACCATAAGGATGCGATTAATCCGTGGTACGAACTCCGTGCAGGAGCCGGACTCAACCTTGGTTATTTCATCAACGCCGCCGCCAATGTGGGTATGGGAACTTATGGTCCTTCACTTGGTGCTGCCGTAACAATGAATTTCCTGGGATTCAACATTATTGCCGGCCTGGATGCTTTCCGTGGCGAAGTGGGAACACTCAGCGGCTTGCCCGTGACACTTCCTGTACCCGTTCCTCTGCCTCTCCATGCCTTCAACTTGAACGCTCACGTAGGTGTAGCCCTGAACATAGGCAAGGTTTATAAGGAAGAGCCCGTCAAGAAGGTTAAGGAGACCAAGGCTACCAAGACTGAATCCGCTGCTGCCAAGAAGGCCGAAGCTGCCTCCAAGAAGCTGGAAGAAATGAAGATTCAGGACAGCAAGAAGAAGGCGGAGCAGAAGAAGATTCAGGAGGAAAAGAAGATGCAGAAGGAAATGAAAGAACATGAGCAGCTCAAGAAGCAGGAAGAGGAAAGGAAGCGTCAGGAGCTCAAGGAGATGCAGAAGCAGAAGGAGGAAGAGCTCAAGAAGCAGGAAGAGTCTGTATATGTCATACCTGAATTCGTGGAGCCGGTGACCCCCAGTGAACCTGCGGCAGAACCTGCAAAACCCGCAGAACCGTCTTCAGAATCCACTCCTGAGGGAGGTAACCAGTAGCTCTCTTATATATTATGGATAAAGGTTGGCTTCCACTGTGAGGCCAACCTTATTTTTTTCGATATTTTCTAAAAAATTATTGTTTTTCAATAAATAATTATTATATTTGCATCAACAAACATTTTTAAAGCCATGATTACTGCCTGGTGGGCCGCTTTGAGCCCGATAATGAAAATCCTGTGGGGCGTTACCCTTACGGCATCGCTCATATTCATCATCCAGAGCATCCTCACTTTCGTGGGCGCAGATGCGGATACAAACTTTGACACTGACGTGGACATGTCCATGGACGGATCTGACCTTTCAAATATTGAGGGCGGTTCCAACCTGTACACATTCCGCAACTTTGTCAACTTTATCCTTGGCTTCGGATGGAGCGCCATCCTGCTTCAGGACAGCATCACTTCGGTACCTGTCCTGATTCTGGTGTCCGTTCTCATTGGCGCGGCCCTGGTTACAGCCGTGATGTATCTTTTCAAGTGGCTGTCAAGCATGCAGCAGAGCGGGAACATTGACATCAATACCGCAGCCAAAGGATGCGAAGGAACGGTCTACCTCACTATTCCTGCCGCCAGAGCCGGGGAAGGCAAGGTTCAGATCAGCATTTCCGGCGCTGTCCGTGAATACAATGCCGTCACGGAAAGCGACAGCACTCTCAAGACCGGCACGCCAATCCGCGTGGTGGATGTCATCAACAACAACACCGTCCTGGTGGAAGAAACAAACTCTTATACCATATAAACCATGCCTCAGTTAACTCTAGTTCTAATTATCGTGGCAGTGGTGTTCGTCACCCTGGCTGCCATCCTCAAGCGCTATCGCCGCTGCCCTTCAGACAAGATTCTTGTCATCTACGGTAAAACAGGCCGCAGGTCATCCGCCAAGTGCATCCACGGCGGCGCCGCCTTCATCTGGCCCGTTTTCCAGGATTATGCATACCTGGACCTCAAGCCCATCTCCATCGAGTGCAACCTCCAGAATGCCCTGTCAAAGCAGAACATCCGCGTGGACGTTCCCTGCCGCTTTACCGTTGGTATCAGCACTGAACCCGAGGTCATGACCAACGCTGCAGAGCGTCTTCTCGGCCTCACCACGGACAGCATCCAGAGCATCGCCACCGATATCCTCTTCGGCCAGCTCCGTCTTGTGATCGCCACCATGGACATCGAGGAAATCAACGCCGACCGCGACAAATTCCTGGCCAGCGTCTCCGCCAACGTGGAAGCCGAACTCCGTAAGATCGGCCTCAAACTCATCAACGTGAACGTAACCGATATCCGTGACGAATCCGGCTACATCGAGGCTCTTGGTAAGGAAGCCGCAGCAAAGGCTATCAACGACGCAAAGAAGAGCGTCGCAGAGCAGAACCGTTACGGTGAAACCGGTAAGGCCATGGCCGATAAGGACACCCGCGTGAATGTTGCAGCCGCTGATGCGGACGCAGTAAAGGGTGAGAACAACGCCAAGATCGAAATTGCCAATTCCGACGCTCTCCGCCGTCAGAAGACTGCTGAGGCTGACCGCCTGGCAGTGGCTGCAGAAAAGGTGCAGGCCGCAAAGGCTTTGCAGGAGGCCTACCAGAGTGAGCGCGACGCCGAACTTGCCCGTGCGGAACGTGAGCAGGCAACCCAGAAGGCCAACATCGTGGTCGCCGCAGAAATCGACAAGGAAAAGAAAATCATCGAGGCTGAAGCAGAAGCCGAGCAGGCCCGTCGCAGGGCAAAGGGTGAGGCCGATGCCATCTACGCCAAGATGGACGCCCAGGCCCGCGGTCTCTTCGAGATCCTGACCAAGCAGGCCGACGGTTTCAAGAGCCTGGTAACCGCCGCGGAAGGCGACGCCCAGAAGGCTGTCCTCATGATGATTGCTGACAAGCTCCCGGAACTGGTCAAGACCCAGGTAGAGGCCGTCAAGGGCATCAATATCGACAAGGTCACCGTATGGGACACCGGCAGTGGAGAAAACGGCAAAACCGCCACTTCCAACTTCATTTCCGGTATGATGAAATCCGTACCTCCGCTTGACGACCTGTTCAAGATGGCCGGCATGGAACTGCCCTCATACCTGAAGGGAAAGGTGGCTCCCGAAGAGCAGCCCGCAGCTGAAAAGTAAGTTATTATGCCCATCATTGTCAATATAGATGTAATGCTTGCCCGTCGCAAGATGTCTTCCGGCGAGCTTGCGGAAAAAGTGGGCATAACCCCTGCCAACCTTTCCATTCTGAAGTGCGGCAAGGCCAAGGCTATCAGGGTATCCACCATGGAAGCCATATGCCGCGCACTTGACTGCCAACCGGGCGACATCCTTGAATTCAAGCCCGATAAATAAATGCTGAAAGCCTGGCCATCCCGCCAGGCTTTTTTCAAGAAAAAAGCGTATATTTGTAAATTGAATAATACGTGAGTCTATGGAAGCAAGTGAAAACACTATCAAGCTATATTATAATACTGAAGTTGAGAAACTGGCCATGCCGGAATACGGCCGCAATGTGCTCAAGATGGTGGAGCAACTGAGGGACATTCCGGACAGGGACAAGCGTACGGAGCAGGCCCGCGCCGTGGTAAAGGTTATGGAAAGCCTGAACCCCCAGGTGCACCAGCAGGAAAACTTCATGCAGAAGCTATGGGATCACCTTTTCATGATTGCCGGTTACGATCTGGACGTAGATTCTCCGTATCCCAGGCCTCTGCCGGAAATAGCCCAGAGCAAGCCGGATCCAATTCCCCTTAACACACAGCCCATCAAGGCACGCCACTATGGCCGCAATATCGAGAGTATTATCGGCCTTATAGCCCAGCAGCCGGAAGGGGAGGTAAAGACAGCCATGATCCGTTCCCTGGCCATTTACATGCGTCAGCAGTACCTTATCTGGAACAAGGATTCCGTGGCCGATGAAACAATCTTCGCAGACATCGAACGCATCTCCGGCGGCACCGTAAAGGTTCCGGAAGGCATTCAGCTCTCCAAGATTTCCTCTGATGCCCAGTTCTCCCGTCCCGGCATGAACATGGGATTCTCAAACAAGGGTGGTAAGTTTAACCGCAACTTCAAGAAGAACAAGAAAAAATGAAGCTGCTGGAAAAGATAAGCGCCCGCATGGATGAGCGTAAGCGGGCAGGTTTCCGCTATGTCGGCATAGCAATCGTCCTGATAGTCACGGTTTGGGTAACCGTGTCTGTGGTGTCGTATCTTTCCACCTGGCGTCAGGACCAGAGTTACGTTCCCGGGACGGAGGTTGTCAATGCTGCATCTTCGTCTGGTTTTTCCATCGGGAAGTTCCTGGTTACGGACTCATTCGGACTTGCGTCCCTGTGCATCGTCCTATTTCTTATTCTGTGCAGCGCAAAACTGCTCTGGAGTGCGCTGAAGATTAATCTTAAGAAAGCGTTCTTCGGCCTTCTTACCCTCACCTTCCTGCTGTCATGGCTTCTGGCCTATGCAGATATCTGGGCCGGGAACCTTTATTATTTCGGCGGGGGGCTTGGCGGTCGCTGCGGAAGTGCCATCGTTGGCTGGTTCTCCGGAGTCGGTTTTATCGTTGCCGGCTGCATATTGCTGGCGCTCCTGTTCATCTGGCTTTTCTGCATGAGCCGCCGTTTCTCGGACTGGGTCATGAACCGCAGAAAACCCGCCCCTGAGCCTGAAAACCAGGACCTCACTCCTGCCACCCCTGCCACTTCTGCCACCCCTGACACTTCTGTCAGCCCTGCCTCTTCTGTCATCCTGAGCGAAGCGAAGGATCTGTCCCCAGACCCCGTCTTCGTCACCTCTCAGTCCCTCCCTGAAGAGGAAGAATCATCGCCCAAACCACGCAGGAAAAGGGAAAAAGATCAAACGGAGGAGGGGGAAGAAACTGACGATGAGAGTATCACCGTCATCACGGACGACACCCTTGAGCAGGAGGTAAAGGAACCTCTCAAGCCCATCGACAACCGCCTTGATCCGCCGGACGGCCTGCCTTACTACAAGGTGCCCTCGCTGGATATTCTTGGCGATTATGCCAACGCCCGCCACGAGGTCTCCCAGGACGAGCTCAGCCGCAACAACAACAAGATCCGCGCAACCCTTGCCAACTACAAGGTTCAGCTCAGCGACGTTACTGCAATAGTCGGCCCCACCGTCACGCTTTATAAGGTTTATCCTGCCCCGGGCGTCAAGATTTCCACTATCCGCCAGCTCCAGGACGATATAGCAATAGCCCTCAACGCCCGCGGAGTGCGCATTACCACGCTGTCGGATTCCGTGGGTATAGAGGTGGCAAACGACAAGGCCTCCATCGTGCCTTTGAAGCAGCTCCTGAACAGTCCCGCCTTCCGCAACAGCAAGGCAGAGCTGCCGGTTGCCATCGGCTATACCATTTCCCAGGATGTCAAGGTGTTTGACCTTGCCGATGCTCCGCACCTCCTGGTGGCAGGCGCAACCAAGCAGGGAAAGTCCGTGGGTCTGAACGTCATTGTTGCGTCTCTGCTTTACTCCAAGCACCCATCGGAACTGAAGTTCGTGTTCATTGACCCCAAGATGGTGGAATTCTCCGCCTACGGATCCCTTATCAACCATTTCCTGGCAGTGCTTCCCGGCGCCGCCAGCGAGCAGGAGGAAAAGGACCGCGCCATCATCAAGAACGCCAAGGATGCCGCCGCTGCGCTGCAGTCACTTTGCATTGAGATGGACGCCAGGTACGAACTCCTCTCCAAGGCAATGGTGAATAACATCAAGCTTTACAACGCCAAATACAAGGAGCATCACCTTAGGGGGGATGAAGGTCATCACTTCCTGCCTTACATTGTTGTGGTGATTGATGAGTACGCAGACCTTACCATGTCTGTTGGGGCCGGTCCGGAATCAAAGGCTCTTGCCCGGAGCATCACCACTTCCGTCATCCGACTTGCCCAGAAGGGCCGTGCGGCCGGTCTGCATGTGATTCTTGCCACCCAGCGTCCTACCGTGGATGTCATCACCGGTCTCATCAAAGCCAACTTCCCCATGAGGATTGCCTTCCGCGTTACCTCCAGGATAGACTCTTCAACAATTCTGGACCAGCCCGGTGCTGACAAACTCATCGGCAGGGGAGACATGCTTCTGTACAGCGGTGTGGAGATGGAACGTGTGCAGTGCGCGTTCATCGGCAACGATGAGATAGTGTCCCTGACCGGCGCAGTTGGCTGCCAGAGGGGTTACAAGAAGAGTTACAATACACCGTACTATCTGCCTGAACCTCCTTCAGAGGAAGGCGAAGAAGGCGGCGGAATGGTAGACATGAAGGCTCTTGACGAGCGCTTTGAAGAGGCCGCCCGCATGATAGTTATCAACCAGAGAGGCTCAACTTCGGACCTTCAGCGCCGGCTTGGCATGGGATATGCAAAAGCAGGCAGAGTGATGGACCAGCTTGAAGCCGCCGGCATCGTAGGCCCCCAGAACGGAGCCAAGCCGCGCGAGGTTCTTGTGAAGGACATCGCTCAGTTGGAACAGATACTGTCACACTTCATGCAATGAAACGTTTTGCCGCAATAGCTTTTGCCCTTCTGCTTGCCGTGGGCCTGAATGCCCAGGGCCTTGAAATGCTCGACAAGGTCAAGGATTGCCGTGCGGTTTTCCACTACACATATAAGCTTTCCCGCGGGGGAGCGGAGTTCACCGCCGTAACTGACGGTGACGTTGTCGTTGAGGATAACGCCTATGTTCTTGAAGGTCTGGGTCTCAAGGTCACCAGCGACGGCACAACCCGCCTCAGCGTTGATCCTGCCGCCCGCGAGGCTGTTGTGGAAACGGTAGAGAAGGAAGACGTTTTTACCAACCCGGCCCTTTTCATCGGCTCCTGGCGCAAGTACGCCTCACGTTTGAAGGTAAACTCCTCCGGCAAAGACTCCATGGACGTCACCCTCACTTTGGACGATGACACCCGCGCCCGCTTCATCCTCACCGGCATCAAGTTTACGGAAAAGCAGGGCATGTGCGACTTCTGCACAGACACATCCTCCTTGCCGGCAGACTATCTGATTACGGATTTACGCTGAACACGCAGCGCTGATACACGCTCGCGAACAGTTATCAGACTATTTCACGCAGCGGACGCTGAGGGCGAGGGAGGTACGGCTTCCTTCGCCTTTTTGTACTAACGGGTTGGTGCCAAAGATGTAGCGGTAGTGGGCAAGTTTGTCGTCCTTGGAATCTGAAGTCCAGAAAGCGGCGTATTCCTTTTCTCCCACATTGGTGGTGTAGTATCCGGATTTGTCAAGATAGCCTACCGGAATGGCATTGAAGCCGGTTTCGTTTGTGATGTTGACTTCCTTGCAATAGGCCCATAACTTTGAATCCATGAAGGATGCGTCTGCCATCAGCTTGCCGGAATCTGTGCCCAGTGCATCCCATTCGGCGGCGGTTGGAAGACGCCAGCCTGCCGGGCATGCTGTAAGGGCTTCCTCATAGGTGTAATACCGGCCGAATACGGTATTCATCACTTCGCACTTCTGGTAAGGTGCTCCTGAAGCGGTTTCATGGAGATTCTCCGCCATCCATGTGAGAGCGCCGATTGTAACGGAAAGATACTTCCCGGGAGCCGCAGTGCCTGCTATTCCCGTAAGGGCGGTGGCAGGGTCGATGGCCTGGAATTTTGAACTTGCGCTGGCGGAATAGTGGCTGTCGTCCGGGGTGAAAGCGTAGCATGTGATTGTGTACGTTCCCAGAGTATCCGCCCTGTAGCTGAATGTCTTTTTGTCCGGATTCAGTTTGATATCATCAGTGAGGGTTTCTTTAGCGGCGCTGTTTGCCTGCCAGGAAAGCCCAATGACAACCGGCATTTCGTCCCCGCTGGTTGTCAGGGAAGACGCGTCTATTGTATAGTGCTGGGTTTCGCCTTTTGCTACGTATGCGATGCCTCCGTCCAGATACAGGCCGGAAAGGCTTGGCTTGGTGACGGTCTCTTCATCGTCCTTGCAGGAATATGCCATGGCAAGGCAGAGTGCTGCTGCAAGGTATATGGACAGTTTTTTCATATTCAGTGTTCAACAGACTGCAAATATCGCAATTTTTGGATAAATTTGCACAAATTTCTTGCCAATATGAGGAACTTGCCGCTACTGATTGCTTTTGCCTGCGTTTTGCTTTCCTGCTCTGGAGGGCAAGACCGTTATGTGCAGATATCAGGATACGCTCAGGGTGGCACTTATACGGTCAAGATCAACATGAAGGGCGTTGGGGTCCCAGTGGAAACCGTTAGGGACAGCGTAGATGCAATCCTCAATACCATTGACACAACCCTGTCGGGGTACAACCGCAGTTCTCAACTTGCACGGTTCAACGAAGGTGAGAAGATTTGTCCCAGTTCGATGTTCCTGGAAATGTATCGCATGGCATACATGTTCTGGGAACGCTCCGGCGGTGCACTGGACTTTGCCGCCGGACCACTGTTCGACGCCTGGGGCTTTGGTTTCAGGAACAGTTCTTTCCCCACGGACGATGAAATAACCAGCCTCCGCGCTTCCTGCGGAATGGCGCTTCTGCCGCCTGAACTGCCGGTGCAAGAAGGAATCCTGGACCCGGCGGAAATAGGCAGCCCTCGCCTTAACTACAACGCTGTTGCGCAGGGCTACAGCTGTGACCTTGTGGCCCGATATCTCTATGGCATCGGCGTAAAGGACATGCTGGTGGACATCGGCGAAATCTGGTGCGACGGCCTCAATCCTGCAGGGCAGCCCTGGGCCGTGGGCATTGACCGCCCCAACGACCGTGGAGAAAATGACCAGGAGAAGAAGGCCATGGAAAGCGTATGGACTTCCGACGGAAAGCCCTGCGGCATGGTCACCTCCGGCAATTACCGTAAGTTTTACGTCAA
>Ga0265298_10002081_pt1 | contig 28620 bp, 34 predicted proteins | sample AusTroGonzalo_MG_3_FD_193486 | JGI IMG/M metagenome (GOLD analysis project Ga0265298, IMG submission 193486) | Bovine rumen microbial communities from tropical cattle in Woodstock, Queensland, Australia - Gonzalo_01 | ecosystem: Host-associated > Mammals > Digestive system > Stomach > Rumen ...
AGCAAATTTCATAATGTAAAAATACGATTATTATTGTTTTATCGTATCACGTCGTAATGAATCAGGTAGATAATAGTACTATTATAATGCCAAATTAAGTAAAACCTTGCGTTGAATGATTCTTAATCCGTTTATTATCATATCACCACAAACAAGCCCCTCCAGACACCATCCGAAGGGGCTAACCGATACAGATCTCACTCAGAGACCGCTAGGCCGACAGCACCGCCGTGACCATCTTCTCGCCGGACTTCTCGCCAGTGGCGGTGTTCACGAAGAAATACTTGAAGAACACCTTCGGATAGCCGGCACTCGGAGCGCCACACTTGGCGTCGTAGTCGCTCTTGATGTTGATGGCAGTGGCCACCGGGGTGAGCGGTTCGCCAAAAGCCGAAGCCTTGCTGTACGCACGGGTAACGCCGTTGCCCTGCGGTTCGGAAGCCTGAATGATGAGCTTCAGGTTCGTGACGCTGTCAGGAATGCTGGCCAGCGTGAAGGTCATCGTCGACGCAGTGATTGCGACGGATGCATCGGCCGGAGCCACGACACCGGCAAGGCTCGGAACAGCGGTCATGATGTTGCCGCCGCAGTAAACGACCCAGTAGTTGAGCCGCATAAACAGGTTGCAGCCGCTGATCTTGCTTTTGGTGCCCAGCACCGAGCGGCCTTCGGCGGTGTTGGCGGCGGCGTTCCACGCCAGGATCTGCGCGTTCGTCAGACCCTTCCAGGCCTGGCTCAGCTGCTTGAACACGGCCTTCACGGAGGCCTGGTAGCTCGTGCGGGTGCTTCCGCCGTAACCACGGTTGCGGATGTACTTACGGCTCTTGACCTTCGCTGCGGTCACGCCCTTGGCGGAGCCAGACATCTCTTCAAATGCGATGGAGGGGATGTACTTCATGGTAAGTGAGTGTTAAAGGGTTTATAAATGAGTTACTTGATTCTCTTGGTCAGGTATAGTCTTATCAAAATGTATAGTCCGTAGAGCGCCGTCAGGATCATCGCAGCCACACCAGCCTTCATCTTGAACTGCTGCCAGAAGGTAAGCTGCCGCGGGACCTCTACATATTCCGTCGTCACGTGGCCTTCATAGATGATGCTGTCACGATACACGATCTCTTTCTCCACGGGTACCGGCAGCTGGGCAGGCTTTGTCTCCAGCGAGTGCTGCAGGATGCCGGCCGAGACGATGGCCTCCGATTTGGCGAACTGGCTCTCCAGCGTCGAGGTAGTGTCGAGCGTCTGGATCTTTTCGACGATTACCGGCAACTCCACGTAGGCCGTGTCGTGAATCTTCTGGATCTCGTATCGGACCTCCACCCGGGTGCTGTCCGTCGGTTGAATCACCGGCCGGACAACACCGCAGGCAGAAGCCGACGCGAGGAGCAGAAGGAGAGAGAAGCGGAAACAGAAGTATTTCATAATTGTCTGATACACGTTTAGAAACGTTTTTAAACGTTTATTTTTCTTGCATTTCGTCAGTGATATGGGCGGATTTGTCAACCTTGTGCCTCAACTCGGCCTCGAACCTCCGGAACTTCACGTCGTAGCTCGCCTTGACCCCGAGAATCGCTCCGCAGAGCACCAGCAGCTCACTCACGATGCTGACGGCCGAGCTCGCAATCTCACCCAGCGGCGGGATAAAGAACAAGCACACCGCCGCAATGGTCACACCACTGCTGAAGCTGGCAATGGCAATCGCTCCCTGGAGCCTGGTAAGTTCGTATTTCATCTTCGAGGTCATGGTCACTGCTGGTTAATTGAGGTCTCCCGTTTCTTCGCGGATGAGGAACACCTTGGTTTCTATCGTATAGCCGCCCGAGTGATGTATGCCCGTCACGCCCGTGCAGGAAAGCCGGTCTGCTACAATCTTGATCGGAATCTCAAAGCTGCCGGGATAGCTGTATGTGTACGAGTTGAAAAAGAACGGCACATCAGCATTGAGGTCGCTCGGCAGGCCCGTGAGTCTCAGCGAGAAGGGGTCGCCTTCGTTCTCACCCCTGAATCCCTGCAGTTGTATAGCCAGCGACACCCAGTTGTCCGTGATGAAGCACTGTTGGTAGTGAATCTGAGCACTTTCGCTCGTAGAATCCGCAATCGCCAGCGTCGTCAACTGCATATCCTGGATGTCAAAACGTACGCCTTTGGGAACGTAAGCGCAAAGGAAGTCCAGCACAGGGCCGTCGCTTGCTCTCCTGAAAATAGGCGGCTTTTCCACGACGATGGTATTCTTATCCTTGATCCAGCTCCGAACGGCCGTTATATATTTCTTCTCCCAGTTGAGTCCGTGAAGAAACACAGCCGTCGTTGTGCTCTTTGGAAGCCTCAGGTCCGGCACATAGATCTCCAGTTGGCTGGCAGCCTCATAGTCCGCTTGGCTGGGGTCGAGAGGAACCCGTCCGTTCAGGATGATCATCTTGTCACTCTGATAATCCTTCAGCTGTATCGTTCCAGCACCAAAATTGTTGCCTGTTGCAGTAATCATCGTCTCGTCCTCCTTATTTGAGTTTCACGGCCATCGTATCGAAGATCTCGAAGCTCTTGACCTTCGTCACATTGAAGCGGCTGATGAAAAATTCATATTGCTCCGGCGTCGAACTGTAGCCTCCGTAAACCTGTGAATAGACTTCAAGGACGCCCAGCCTGCACTGGCTGCTGGAATTGCGAAGGTCAATCTCGCGTCCGATCGCATAAGTCATGAACGGCGGCACCTTGTATTTCACGTCAGCGTCAAGTTTCGCCGGCCATCCAGCCATCGAGTCTTCCGATACGAATTTACCCTTCAAAGAACCCAACAGCGAGCCCGGCGTCAGTTCGAAATCGATATCCTTCATATAGGTTGGGTTGTAGCCCGTCTGCATGTCGAACATCTTGATCTTGATCTGCCGGCGACTGCCTTCAGCCCCATCGCCGTCCAGCGACTCCGACCCGGCCGGTCCGGCAAACCTCCGAACCTGCCCGGTGAATCCCGTAGCCGCATCCAGCCAATACATCTCCACGAAATACTTGAAACCGTCTGCAGGCACCTCGCCCTTCACTTCAGCGAAAGCATCGGTCAAATCCAGATCTCCCCAATCAGCATCCTCAGCCGACGAAATCACCACCGTCTTGCTCCAAGCATTGTTCACGCCGTTGCTCTGAGCCCCCGTCATCTTGACCACCAGCTTGTAGTTGTCATCCGGCTGCTGAATCGACTCGACCACAACCTCATCACTGTTCACATAGAACGCCCCGAACCGGACATTGGGAATCGCCTTCGTCTGAGGCGGATCCATCAGGATACCCTCACCGGCGAGAGCGCGGTTACAGTTCAGCCGCACAAACGCATTGTGCGGCGTGAGCGAAATCGAATACCCGAGAACCGTCTTGGAGCGGAGGTGTTCTGCCAGGATCTCCCAGGCGCGCATTTGGGAATCAGTGAGCTGCTTGTAAGCCCGGGAGATCCGTGACAGAGTATTTCTCGATACGAGCTGTGCCGGCGTAGCCGCCCCTGTGGGCCACGTTCTCACGCCCAGCACCGTACGGCCGTTGGTGTGACGCGCCGTTACGTCCTTGGCCGTGCCCGAAAAATCATTGAAAGCGATGGATGGTCTGGCAATCATAGTGTGCTACGTACTTGTGTCCTAAGTCTGTAGCAGCTCCCTGATTCCAAAGGCAAATTTGTATACAAAATGTGGAAAAATGAAATATAACCCCCACTTTTTATCGCATTTCGACGGATTTTTTGCCCCTTTTTCGCACCCTAACCCACTATTTCGCCCATACCCCTCTTACAATCTGAAACCGCCCGCCTGTTGATAAGTTTTTTTCAAAAAAATATCTCTGTCCGGACGCGTCCGGACGGCAAGAAAAATGTGGAAAACCCACTCAGATCAGCGATTTTCTAATGCCGCAACCTCGGACGTTTCAACCCTTTGCACCGGGTGCGTCTATGTCGCATTTACACATTCAATCCCCCGATTTTCCGGCAAAAACGCTTTTATTATTTCCACATTTTTACTATAATTTTGTCATTGTCGCCAAACAGGTGACAGGAAGCGGCCACTCCCTTTACTTTTCACGCCCAAAAATCAAACAGATTATGTCCAGCAACGATATGATCCGCGAAGCCTTCAAAGACTTCCTCAAGCCCATCATCACCGAAGCCATCGCCGAAGCCAACCAGCAGGCCGAAGCCAACCGCGAACCCCGATACTACACCCGTGAGGAGGTCTGCAAGCGCCTCCGCATCGGTACCACCACCTTCTACCGCCTCGCCAACAAGGGCAAGATCCGCATCCTGAAAGTCGCCGGCAAGACCCTTGTCGACGCCGACGAACTCGACGAAGCCGTCGAGACCCGCCAGGTCTACCGCTACCAGCACTAAACCCAGCCGCCTGCCATGGAACAAGACCCCATCGAAGCCATCAGCAACGAAATTGAAAGCGCTGCTGCGGCCGACAACATCGGCATGTTCACCATCAAGACGGCCAACCGTACCGTCGCTGATGCGAGCCGCCGCCCGAACCCGCGTCCCCTCTACCGGGAACTCTGGTACGAGGGCGAAGTGTGCTGCCTCTTCTCCGACTCCAACCTGGGCAAGAGTATCTATGCCGTCCAGATGGCCGAAGACATCGCCTACCACCAGAACGTCCTCCTGGTCGACTGCGAGCTCTCCGACAAACAGTTCCAGTTACGCTACAGCGATCCCGACGCCGGCACCCTGCACCACTTCCCTGTGGGCCTCTACCGCGCCGAAATCAACCCTCTCTCCCTCGACGTGGCCGACTATGAAGAGAAAATCCTCTCCCACATCGAGCAGGCCATGCTGAAGTTCCACTGCAAGGTGGCCATCATCGACAACCTGACCTACCTCTGCAACAGCTCCGACAAAGGCGTGGACGCCGGCATCTTCATGATGAAACTCATGAACCTCAAGAAGCGCTACGGCTGGTCCCTGCTGATCATCGCCCACACACCCAAGCGCTCGCTCAACAGCCCCATCACCCAGAACGACCTGGCCGGTTCCAAGAAACTCTACAACTTCTTTGACAGTGTCTTTGCCATCGGCAAGTCCGCCAAGGACGCCAGCCTGCGCTACGTCAAGCAGCTCAAAGTCCGGGCCGGTGAGTTCTGCTACGGTTCCGACAACGTCATGGTCTGCGAGATTGTCAAGACCGGCGGCTACGTCCATTTCGAGTTCCGCGACTTCGACCGCGAGTACGCCCACCTGCGGGAAGACCCCCAGGAAGACCAGGAAGTACTCCGCGAGAACGTCCGCTCCCTCCTTTCCGAGAACAAGTCCGTGCGTGAAATCGCTTCTATGCTTGGCATTTCCAAATCCAAGGCCGGCCGCATCGTGTTCGCGCTCAAACAAACCCCCGAAGAATCCGAATAACCTTGTCCCGGTGTCCCACCGTCCCAGGGCGCAGACACTTGGGACAGTGGGACAATGGGACACTTACCCCTTTCCCGACTATGTACGTACTACAGCCCTACGACGGGCCGTCCACCCGCCATACCTGTCCCCGTTGTCACCAGCCGCACAGCTTCACGCTCTACGTCGACGAATCCGGCACGAAGCTCGCCGACACTGTCGGCCGCTGCAACCACTCCTCCGCCTGCGGCTACCACTATACCCCGAAGCAATACTTCGCCGACCATCCGGACGCCCGCGGTGGTAAGCCGATCCCTCCACGTCATGCCCGACCTGCCCAGGCATCCAAGCCCAAGCCCCTCTGCGCCATCCCCATCTCCTATGTCAACCGCTCCGTCCGCACCGACCGCGACTCCAACCTCATCACCTTCCTGCGCACCTTCCTCGACGCCCGCACCATCGAATCCCTGATCGAAGACTACCGCATCGGCGTCGCCCGCAACGGTGCCACCATCTTCTTCCAGCTCGACATCGAAGGCCGCTGCCGTACCGGCAAAGTCATGAAGTATAATCCCGAGACCGGCCACCGCATCAAAGACCCGGATGTCCCGTCCCGCATCACGTGGGTGCATTCCCTGATGCGCCAGACAGGGCAGCTGCCTCCGACCTGGAACCTCACGCAGTGCTTGTTTGGAGAACATTTGTTGAAAGAGCAGCCCGAGAAGCCCGTCGCGCTAGTCGAATCCGAAAAGACGGCCGTCATCTGCGCCGGCCTCATGCCCAAATACGTCTGGCTGGCCACCGGCGGCAAGTCCTGCGTCAACGACCGGCTCCTGGTCCTGGCCCACCGGAAGGTCGTCGCCTTCCCCGACGTCGATGGCTATCAGGAATGGACCGAGAAGCTGGCCAAGTACCCAGAGCTCGATATCACCGTCAGCCCCCTCCTTCAGAAAAGCGCCACCCCCGAAGACATGGAAGCCCACATCGACATCGCCGACTGGCTCATCCGCACACGGTGCAAGCCGATGGCCGAGCCAGTAAAGCAACATGCCGAAGCATTCCTCAAAGCCGCCCCGTACGTCGACCCTAAGTATCACGCCGAGTTGGAAGGACTGATTGATGATTTTGAGTTGGAGTTTGTGGGGTTTGAGCCCGGGGTGAAGCGTGAAGATGAGAAGCCACCATAGGGTCTTTAATGACTCTTTGCTTTCCGGTTGGTACGACTAATTTTTCTCATACCTATGCCATTACAAATGCATAGGATAACGAGCAATTGCAATAGTCCGCACCTATATTAAATATATGTCATTATTTGAGAAGAAAACGAATAAGAGCCCCAACATCAAAGGCACTAAAATTTTCTACATTTTTCAAATATTGTAATATTTGGTAAATATTTCCACATATTTATTTGGAGATTCCCACTTTTTGTCTATCTTTGCAGAAAGAATAACCATTTAACCCTTATATAATCATGTCAGACTCAGCAAAAAGAATCAGGTTCACCAAGGTGGCTTCCACCCGCGTTTCAAAAGTAATCAACTACCTAAACCTTCTCCAAAACTGTTCTAATCGCAGCAATTATGAATATGATGCCGATGATGTTGAGCAGATGTTCACTGAGATCACAAAGGCTTTGAAAGACACTAAGAACGTTTATTTGAACGAGCTTAGCAAGCAGAATAATAAAGGTGGGTTTACGTTTAATAAATAGTAATTTCTATGACGAAAGACCTCGGATGCAAATGGAATTTCGTTGATCGACGCCGTAACTCAATGGGGCAAAGCCGCGAAGATTCATCTTTTGCGCCATTTGTCAGCCATAAAATACGGTGCTTAGTTCGCGAATATATCCAAAACTCTATGGATGCTCACACAAAGTGGCAGCCGGAAGGGCCTGTTATCGTCACATTTAGTTTTGGAGAACTGATCTGTTCAGAATATCCCTCTTTAATTCTCTCGCTTTTAGAGCGCCTTAAAGCTTGCAGCGAATACAACAAATTATATCCCAACAGCAAGGATCCTTATGAAAGCAAATTCGATTATCTAAATAGCCACAAGGATTCTACGATTGGCTTCCTCCGTGTAGGGGATTATAACACGACAGGAATGCCTTATATTGATGATGAAGATCTTCCGAGTGCTTTTGAGGCATGCGTTAGAAAATCTAGTGCTAGTTATAAAGATGACGATGATGCCGGAGGAAGCCATGGTCAAGGTAAAACTGTTGGTTTCGTTAATTCTGAATTAAACGCCGTTTATTATTCCACTAGAACAGAAGATGGTCAAACTTTTGGCGAAGGGGTAATAAAACTATCTGACCACAAGCTGGTAGATGAATCCGGTAAAACAACTCATTATGAAGCGATCGCTTTTTTCGACTCCGAAGATGGGAACCGGCCTAATGTCGGTGATGCCATCCCTGAAGTGTTTAGAAGAGAATTACCAGGAACGGATGTCTTTGTGATTGGCTTTGATCGTTCGGAAGAAGACATTCTTGCGATGAAAAAAGAAACGCTTCGAAGTTTCTTTAAGGCCATATATGAAAATAGATTAGCTGTTGAGATTGAAGGTGAGTTATTTTCAGCCGATAATCTGGTTGAAAAAATGGACACCTATTTCCCGGTAGAGGAAGTGACAGATTTAGATTATATTAGGACCAACTCTCCAGAACTTGAATTTAATCCACGTCCTTATCTTCTTGAGGCGTTGATGTCGCAATTAAGTGATGAAGACCATATTGTTATTGACTCAAATGAGGCTTTCCCTGATCGGTTTAAGAATTTGGGACACGCAAAACTTTATATGTGGAAAAGCCAACGGATTAAGTCAGAGGGCTCTCGCGATAGTGTCGTCTATATGCGCAACAATTCTATGGCAATTGAGGTTAAACGTGGAAGAAACAACAACGGCTACTATGGTATCTTTGTGTGCGACGGTAAAGGAAGTAAGTATCTGAGAATAATGGAGAACGTTACTCATGATAAGTGGGACGAAGACGAGCTACGAAATGTCAAGAAAGAAACAAAAACGTTAGCCATTAAAACCAGAAGAGAAGTTGGCGAGTTTATAACCGCCTGTGAAGAATTGGTTTTCCCGAAAGAGCAGGATACAGAAAAAGAGATTCTTTCATTAAAAAAGCATCGTCTGGGCACTTCGTCCAGCAAGGCTGATGATAAGAGTGAGGAGCTTTTATGGCCTACTACCAATATCATTAGAGATGTGCGGGAAAAAGGGAAAGGCTCTTCATCAGTAACCATTTTAGAAACCAGAAGGGGCGGTAAGAAGAAAAAGAAAGATACTGGAGCCGTAGTTCCTCCTGTAGTAATCCCTGTACCTGATTTCCCCAAGTTATCTGATCGGGATCATATAATACCGCCAGGCCCCGACCCTGAGCCGAAGCCTGATAAACCAGATAAACCCAAATTGCCGACCGTTGGCGGTGAAGGCGATACTTCCGGAGAGTCTCAAGTAGATAGTGAAAAGGGAAAGCATATGACTGAAATCAAATTAGATGGACGTAATCGTCGATTAATTCCCCTTCACGACGGGGAGTTCGCTTGCAAACTCGTTATTCGGGTCCCTCAAGACTACGAGTCTTGTCGTTTGGTTTTATCTGTCCAAGGGGTTTCTGGGCAAGTTCCTCTGGAACTTCGACGAGTTTCCTCCGGTTGTAGGATATCAGGTTCCGACAATAATGAAATTGTAGGTGTCGATCTCCATAAGGATATCGTCAATGAGGTTCGCTTTACCCCTGTGGAGAGCCTCAAGAACTATACATTAATCATCAAAGCATATGGAAATTAGAGAATCAGCCACTTACCCGTATCCTATATGGGGTTTGCACGGGGCTTATTTGTCAGAAGATCCCGTAAAGGGCTCTCGTAGCGCTGATATTGACGTTGATGCTAATGTATTGAATCTTCAATATAATGTAACATGCCATGAATCAGGTATAGATCGACTTATCTCCGAGGGAAAAGCAGCATATCAGTGCATTGTAGAGTGCCCATATACGTATTATTTGCTTCACCAAGAGTTTTCGGAGCCTTCGTTTTGCATTTCGATACCGCTAGACCAGATTTATAGGCGCTGTTCTGTCAAGATAATCATTGTAGCAACACAAGAGATTGCGGGCTGCGATTTTCTTAACATTGATGAAGTTTATGAAGGGACCGTAGACTTTCCTAAAGGTGCTGTTTTAGCTAGCATTGATGATTTTATTGTTCCTTTACAGCAGAGCAATTCTGCCGCTGATTTAAGCAAAATAATCTGTGTTATGAGTTCTGAGGTCGATAATGTAAGGTTTGATTTCTCAGGGCAACGGATAGTCGTTAAGATCCCCATTAATTATGACACTCGTTTTAATAGAGTAGATGACTTGTGTCCTGGAGTCGTAGAGGCCTCCCTTGTTTATCCAGCTCTAGTTCAAGCAATTTTTAAATTACGAGAGGCACCCGACATGTCGCGAGATTGGGTTTTTTATCTCACACGGTATTTACAAGAACTTAATGAAGAAGGGTTTATAACTCTTCAGGACGAAGATTATGCTTTAGAATTAGAGGACATTTATTTGGTAGTAGACAAACTATTGAGTAAGCCGCTTCTTCGTGCAATTGACGATACAACTAAGCAGTTATCTTAAAGAGTGTCTGTAATTATGATTCAAGAAATTTTCACCCCCGCTTATGCAGAAGCTCTTCAAGCAAACGTTTCTGAGAACTTAAAGTACTATACCGATCCTACGTTTGACTGGAAACAGGCAGCTGGTGACAATGTTAAGCCGTTGGACTTTGAACAGCCTGATTTATCTGGTATGATGGAATATGCTGATTCAAAGAAGGCTGTAGATGATTTTTATGCAGCCCAAATTCTCTACGAGGCATATCGCAACGTGTTAACTCCCCTTCTGGCAGCTCAGTCTCATTTCTGGCAGTATCTTTCTCATGTAGTGCTTTATCCGTATATGAGAAAACGTTGGCCAGAGATTAATAATCCCGATTGTCGCGCCTCTTATATATCCGAGCATTGGTTTTACGAGCAGGGGTTAATTCGTAATTGGCTAGAAGGGCTGTATTGGTCTGTTCACAATACCGTTATTGTAAACCCGGATGGGACGCTGGACTATAAATACACGAAACTACTGTTTTCTATTCAGAAACTAAGAGATCGTGGTATTGCTGCTGCTACTTATATTTTCAGTAACCGGGTATTGGTACGTGGTATTCTTGATTTCTATATAGATGAGTTGGGTAAGGCTGAAAGAGATGAGGACACGGTGTTTGATAAATACTTTGAGTACCGTACAGATAAGTGCATTCAGCTTATTAATAAGCTCGGTGGCGTGGTAGAACTCAGCGCCCTATCATCAGAAGACATATATCGTTTTCTTGAAGATAACAGAGATATCATCAAAAACGTAGGTGACAGAAAGAAAGAAAAGAAGCTTCGTGATGAGGCTCAGGCCGCGGCAATGTCTGGTGCATCGGTAATGACAACTCCCAAGGCCGCTTCTTCAAAGAAAAATAAGCACAAAAAACATAAACATAAGAAAAGATAAATATGGCAGAGAAAGTGGATTTTACGAGGGGAAAGCGTCCAATAACTTTCGTTGATCTCTTCGCTGGTGCCGGCGGCTTCAGCGAAGGGTTTCTGCAAGCATATACGCCGGATAAGTACTTTGATTTCATACTAGCTAGCGACATAAGCCCCACTTGTGAACTCACCCACAAGGCCAGATACAATGAACAGCTCGGCTTACAAACGGCTTTTATTACGGAAGATATCATGAGTGATAAATTCCTGGAAAAACTGCTAGCCAAAATCGGCGACCGCGAAATAGATGTAGTTACAGGAGGCCCTAGTTGTCAGTCTTTTAGCCTTTCGGGGCGGAGGCGCAAGAACGACAAGCGGGACAATCTATTCCTTCATTATATCAAGGTTATCAAAGCCTTAAAACCCAAATATTTTGTGATGGAGAATGTAACAGGTCTTCTCACAAAAGATGAAGGGCGCTTCAAGGAAGCTGTAAAGGAAGAAATCCGTTCAATAATAGATGTGGATGTCATTCCCGAGCTAATGGCATACATTGAAAGAATATTGAGTCTCGTCCCCGATCTTTTGAAAAACGGTGTTATGCTGAAGATACGGATGGAATTGGGAGAAGGCAAAGAGTATTCTTCTCTAGAAAAACAGTTCTTTTCCATTCTTGAGGAGCAATTTAAGGTCATCACAAAGCAGCTGAACTTTAAAGTAAGCAAAAGCAGTAATAACATCAATACGGTTCGTCATGGGTTACGCCTTTTAAGCCATTCACAGTCGAGAGAGAAGATCCGGATGGCTATCATTCAAGAAAAGACAGCGTCAGATATCGACAATGATTTCTTCGAGAAAAAGATGGATCGTTTCATCGACTCGTTACAAGACGAAGCTCTTATTAAAGTAATTAAAGATGCTCTGGTGAAACAGGAGGGTATTGAGGATTTACAGGAAGATGTACAAAACTTCATCACTTTGCTCAATTTATATTTGGCTTCACTTGATGAGTGTCTTGATACTTTGAATGATTTTGCCATTGCGACTGATTCTGTTGATACGCTCAACAGACTGCGTGAGGATATTCATCTATACAAAGTAGGTGATCCCATCGTGGTTAATTCTGCAGACTATGGGGTTCCTCAAGTACGAGGTCGAGTATTGTTTATAGGATCCCGTAAAGGACAACGTGCAATCACGAGTATTCCTGCCACAGTCAGCCCTACAGAACGTGTTTGCATCTATGAAGCACTCTCGGATTTAGACTTCATCGGTAACGGGGAAGAGGTGAATACTTATCGCCCTTATCCTCAAATTCCGGAATACGAGCATTTGGTGGTTTCTAGAGCCGCAGATGGCAAGCCAGTACCGGAAGGAGGAAAAACCTATGCAGAATGGAGTAAAGAAGGGCGCCTTCAACATCGATTCGAGATCAAAGGTCTTCCATTTTATGTTAAGGATGCTTTAGAACTGAAACGAAAAAGAAAGAGGCACACTGCAGAACTGCAGAATCATCAAACTAGCAATCATCGGGATGTTGTTCAGCGGCGTCTCGCTGCAATTGCTCGCTTTGGCGGCTACACGCCTGAATGCAAAGCTTATCTCGAAGAGAATGGTCTATATTCAAATAAAAGGAACTATACGGTGTTAAATCCGGCTGGTCAAAGCCCCACCGTCGTCACTCTTCCTGATGATTTCATTCATTATGCTAGCCATCGGGCTTTAACTGTCAGGGAAATGGCCCGGCTTCAATCCTTCGACGATTCATTTGTGTTTCAAGGAAAACGCACCACCGGAGGAGATATGCGAAAAGTGGAGACACCTCAATACACAATGGTCGGGAACGCTGTTCCTCCTCTTATGGCTAGAGCTATAGGCAATATCATACTTGAAAATATAGAGTGACATGAGAGTCCTTTCCGATCTGGAGCAAATGAATACCGAATACCTTGACAAAAAGGGCGTTTCGTATGTGTTAGTATGTTTAACATCAAACATCCTCCATCATGGGATCTTCGATGCGAAGGTCGATTTACGTGATTTACTTCGAGAGAAATCCGTCCACGATTACTCGACCCAGCTTCCAGGAGAGAAAGTTTCAGTAGCGACTCACATTCTTACTTTCAAGAAAGATGTCGAAACCAATTCATCAATGTATCGGGCAGGCACCAGAGGAGACGCCCGAATGTGGTTCGGCAGCGAAATATATGCTATTGCACAGCCAGATGACGTATTTGCCATTGTTCCAAAGAGCGGTGCAATATATGTTTTGCCCATCTCTCACATCGATATAGAGTATTGCTGTTCAACTTCGATTCAAAACCCCATTAAGTCATTCATTGGTGGATACCCAGACTGTCAAGGCATTTCGCCAAACAATTATAGATGACATTTAAGGATTAGTAGTCCCGTTGATACCCAGAAGAACCGGATTGCAATCTTTGTTCTGCAGTCCGGTTCTATTTTTCCAAGCTTTCTCGGTTATTCGTAGACATTTTGCAAATTTGGAAATCATTTCTATCTTTGTATTCGAGTAAGTGTATCCCCTATGGGTATCGACACTCACAGCTCTTTGAGATCTTGTCTGGTTCTTTTGAGGACGTAAATAATTAAATGTGATGAGGTTTTGATTAATCTTATCATATCCATAACTCCGGGCATATTCCCGTAAAATTTTTTAAAATTTTATTCAATTATGGAAATTAATTATTCTGATCTCAAAGAGATCATGTACGCTGGTCTGGCTGACCTTGCGCTTGAACTTTTAAACAATGGCCGTAAAATGACCTGTGATGAGGTAATAGCTTGGATCAACAAGAACTTTGCTTTTCCTGAACCGTATTATTCGGTAAGGCGCGTCTTTCAAGCTGCCTACGTTCGCACAGATGATGAGCGTCAAACAGCGTTGACTCTGGTCTTTACCGATAAGTATGGCCGTCCTCTGCTTGATTAATGAACCAGACGAATCATTCTTAACGCATCCATGAGCCAAAAGTTCTTGGATGCGTTTTTTTTGTCCAATGCTCGCACCTATATCCAAAGCAGATGTTATATCATGGTTACAAAGGGGTTATATTACCTTTACATCAACTATGAAGCTCTGGGCGTGAACAACGGAATGTTGATGGTCACCTTCTCAGGGACCGCTGTGAAGCTGGGCAGCAAAGAAGGTCAGAAGTAGAGTCCTGACCTTCTTAATTTCTAAACTGTCCCAATCCTGTCCCATCGTCCCAATCGTCCTGCGCCATCAGTGAGACAGGACAGTCAGTAATCATAAACGATTATCGCCTCCGGTAATCTTCTCGGCGTGCAAGATTGCTCCTCTCGCCAAGGCTCCTTCCGCAAACTTGCACATCTGTTGTGCCCCTGACCCCGGAGGGGAACCCCTGCTACGCAGGTGCCTTCGGCAAGGCTACCTCCAGTCGGTTTCTGATTGTCCGGGCAAGCCGTCCAAACAGAAATCGCCTTCCGGCAGCAAGGCACTTTTGTTTGTCCGGCCTGCGGCCGGAGCTCCGCGCCGGCTGCGCCAGCGCTACGCCAGAGTCCTAGTCGAGCGCTACGCGCACGACCGCGCTGCGGTCGTCGTTATGCTCGTCATGGTTGTGATGATTGCTGATGTTTGCGGGCAGCAGTCTTTTTCCCGCAGCAGCAGTCTATTCGCATAGGTTGTGATTGCTCGGACAATCATAGCCTATTTTCGCGCATTGAGCGGCAGTCTTTTATTTATGTACTCTCTCTATAGGGAGAAGACACTATTGGTATTTGTTGTCTCTCTATTGGGGATATTGATCATTCCTATCAAGATAATATTTTGGGGAGATGAAACCGTCAGGTACCTTGCGACACTCCTGCCGGGGCCTGCGTTGTCCAGCAGTCACTCCGGCCCATTGGTTTGGGTGGCGCGGGCATAATGCGGTATGGCCGAAGGCCAGTGTCGGCATCAAGGGGCGAATGCCGCCACAGCCCTTCGTCTTTTTGGGTGGAACCCTTCTCCAGCGCCGCGGGCTCTTCCGAAGCGTTCCGTCGATAATGGGTAGAAGGGTGCGGCAGCGCGCAAACGCCCAGCCGCATCTGCTGGCACCCCAACCCTCAAGGGTGATTAACCGCCCGGCCCTCATCCCTCTGACCCAGCTGACGGCGAGTATATCGGCTACTTAGTCATAATCCCGTCGGGATTGTGTAAACCGCGCACGAGTGCGCGGTTCAGCACAATCCGGATTATGATAAGTAGCCGGTACGGCACTTTGAGCTATCCTCAGTGAGTGGGCCGGTCGGAGTCGGCGGCTGCGCACAAAAGGCCTTCGCTCCAGGCCCCACCCGGGACCCGGGGCCTTCGCATCAGGCCACGCCGCTTTTGCGGCGCAAGCTGCGGCTGTTCCTACCCTCGGCGACGGAAGCCTTCTCCGGCCTGCGGCAGGGCTGCTCCAGGGCCTGCACCCTTTGACCGTCCAAGGCCGCCCAAAGCGTGCAGTCCCCTCCGCAGCTCGGCATTTGTGTCTACCGGCCTGCGGCCGGAAGGAAGCCTCCGGCTTCCGGCTGCTCCAGCCGGTTCCGCTCCGCTCCACCCGCATCCGCAGCCACAGCTCGGCGATCACCTTCCTTCCATCTGCCACCATCCCCCCGCGCCTCGCTGTCCTGGCCGGGCTGCAGCGTTTGCCGGCAAGCCGCCAAACCCTGCAGCCCGACCAGGCCGACCCGCGGCCAGCTGCCACCGTCCAGCACAACCTCGACCGCCCGGCACTCCGCCTCACGGCAAGTTTCTAGATAAAAATTCACCCCAGAAGCAGCGGCGGCGAAGCCGCCGCTGTGGGTGTGTTTCATCAATAGGTGGGCGACCTATCCGGGTGGCTCAAAATTTTCCGTAATTCGCTGAAATCAAATTTGTTATAGTCCTTTGTTTTTCGTAACTTGCAGTCAAATGCTACACCGAATTGACAGCATGGACCAATCAAAAACCTTTGCAGTATGAGCAACCAGAGATTTGATTTGAAGCAGCTCGAGGACGCCATTATAGATGTTCTCGACGATTACGTGAAAGAGATTGATCAGTGGAGCGAGACTCCGTTTCTCATTGTTGACCCCGAGGAAGGCCTTGCCTGGGTCGACATGCCCGGCTCCCATCCGGGCTGCGAAGAGTTTCCAATCAACGACCTCCTTTACATTGACGACCGCGGCAAATGGCAGCCTGACTATGATGCAGTCGTCGATCGTGCAAATTTGTATTTTGATCTGCGGATGGGGTAAGCTCCTGAGGGCGTAGCTCATCCCAATTACTTATATATCACCTCTCAACCCAAGATTTATATGCCATGGTACTGCTGCGCCCCAACCTCCTTATCAACGATGCATTCGGCTCGGCCGGTGATGTAACCGCCTATCATCGCGGCGGGAAATGCTTCCTTCGAAAGAAGTCGACGCTCAAGTATGCCGGTACCCCGGCCCAGGTGGCTGCATCGTCTGTTCATCTCAGAGCACTGCAGGCCTGGCGGGGGCTGGAACATTCGGTGCAGCTGCAATGGAACGAGTATGGCGATCGGGTGGAGCCGCACCGGCCGCCGTTCGACCACAAGGCCCGGATCTCCGGAAACAATCTATTCGTGTCGGCCTATCATGGGTTCGCAACGCTGGGGGTGGAGCATGTTCCGGTTCCGGTACCGTTCGAAGCTTTTCCGACGTTTCTGGTCAAGATTCAGGGGGCCTCGGCCGTGGATGACGTGCTGCAGATCCGGTGGAAGCTGGAGGCCGTCGATCCTGGATGTCGGTACCGGCTGCTCACCAAGATCCAGCTGGCCCGGCCAGGGGCCGGGAGGAGTCCGGGTAAGATGATCAATTACCTGGCTGAAGGTTCCGCGAACGATCCGAGTGTGAAGTCGTTCATCCCCGGCTACAAGGTCGTGAGTGGTCTGGACTTGGATTCGTACCAGGTACACGCACGTTGTATCCTATTAGATAAAGTCACCGGATACCGGAGCCAGTATCTCGCGGTATCCGGCGTTGTGAGCCTGTAAAGCCTACTTGAAGTAGTCGTATTTGTCCGTCAGTTTCTCCACCACTTCCAGCGAGTCGGCCTTGATATACTTCTTCAGCATCTTGGGCGAGGTGTGGCCGGTGACCTTCATGATGTCGTACAAATCCAAGCCGGCCAGATACATCAGGGTGGCTCCGGTTCGACGAGCAGTGTGGGTGTGTATCAGTTTGTACTTCTCAACTTTCTCCTTCTTGGGCGTGCCGCCTTTCGTGGTTTCGATTTCGACCAGCTGAGTGAGTCCTGCAGCCTGGGCGATTTCTTTGATATAACGGTTGATGACCTGGTCCACAAGGTGCGGGGCCTGATAGTCGTACTTCTCAAGAATAGCCTTCAACTGCGAGTTGCATGGAATCGAAACCTTGGCACCGGTCTTCTGCTGGCGGATGTTCACGTAGGTAATCTCCTGCTTCTCAATCCACGCGATTTTGTTGTCAGGATTCTCAGGATCCTGCTCCTCCCGCATGACGTTTTTGGTGAAGGTGCTGAAGTCTTCTTTCTTGATATTGTTATAGTCAGACACTCGCTGAGCCGTCCAGACACCAATCATAAAGATATCCCGAGCCTGCTCATAGCCGACCGGATACTTGCTCAGGTCCACAGCCATGATCTTGTCCAGATCTTCCCTGGTCAGGTAAATACTGTCAACCTCTATACGCGTCCCTTTGAACTTCTTGTCCCGCCACACATTGTTTGCGTGATACCCCTCGCTAGCAGCTGCCGACATGAGGGTCTTCAACTCCTTGACGCATTTTCCAACCGTATTGACGGAATATTTCTTCTTTTTGAGCCAAGCGGTGTAATCGTAGTAGAAAACCATGTCAATGTCGTCGAAGTCATAAGTTCGGCCAATCGCCTTCTGAAACTGCGTGAACTGGTCCAGGGCGAGCCTGACGGTCTTAACCGTCGAAGGAGCAAAGTTTCGTCCGCTTTCTGTCTGCCGGGCTCCCGATTTAATCTGCTCGTTGTAGGTCGCGATGTACTTGTTCAAAGTCATCTTGTTTTCTTCAGCCTCCTTCTTTGCCTTCTCCTCCTCCCGCTTCTTTTGCGCGGCTCGGGCTTCAGCATAGACAATGCCGTCAATGATCGCCTTGACCTCATCCTTGGTTGGCGTGACTTCTTTCTTCAAGGCCACGTCGACATTCTTTTTGATCAGGTCCATTTTATCCGCCAGAGCTGGGTTTGCCTCCCGAAACTTGGCCAGCCCAGTAGCAGTCTTCTTCGCTTTGTTCCACGATTGGATGTCCACCTCCAGAGCGGAGGTAATTCGGTAATCGATGCCCTTTGTCGGAGCCTGGCATCGCACGATCAAGGCAGTATATCCCTTGGTCGCTTTTGTACGGATTGTAAACTTGGTTGCCATATCAAAAGATCTTTATAAACGCACTTCAAAGGTACAAATTATATCTGAAAAATGTGCCTAAAATGTGCCTATTTTTTTGAAAACCCTGAAATGGCAAGAAAATGGCGATTTTGCTATATTGCTGATAATCAATATAGTCCACTGATTGCAGATTGGCTACTATTTGCTCGTTTTTCCACAAACGAGGTCTCGTCCGCACCGCCAAAACAAGAGCAGTCCTAGACTGCTCTTTTTTTATGCGGTGCGGACAAGCCGCACTTGTTTTTACTGGGGCACATCCCCAGACCCCTCGCAGCGTAGCTGCGGCGCTTCGCTCTCCATCTTTTGGCCTTATGGAGCCACATTGGGGCTTCTTTTTTTGATCGTGTCCCAATCGTGCCCCATTTGTGCCTACTTTCTTTACAGCTGAATAAAGGTGTATGGAGGTGAGTAGAGGTGGTGTTTTGTTCGTTAAATTCGAATTTACCAGCCCAATCCCTTCAGCCACTTCTCCACTTTGACCTTGCCGGTACGGACTTCGTGGCCGTAGATGGCAAAGCCAGGCTTCACATCGGCTTTCGGGAAGGCCTTCTTCACATCCTGGACCGTTGAAGCCAGGCCGCTGCCCTCGTGGGTAGTGAAAGGGATGACCGTCTTGCCGTCAAGATTGATGTCTTTGAACAAGGTGAACATCACTTGAGGATAGGTGCCCCACCAGATGGGGCCGCCGATGAAGACGGTGTCGTATTTGGAGAGATCCGGGGCCTCACCTTCGTAAGGAGGCAGTTCGCCTTTATTGGCCTCTTCCTTGGCCAGATTGATGAGCGGCGTATAGGCCATTCCGTCGTACTTGTGGGTGACGATTTCGTATTGATCGGCGCCGGTGATTTCGGAGATGTAGTCGGCTACGATCTTGGTGTTGCCCACCTCGATATTGCCTACGCTATAGTTGTCTCCCGCGTGGGAAAAGAAGATGACGATGGATTGTAGAAGCATAACAGTCAATTTCATAATGCGAAGATAATCATTTAGTCCCAGATTTCGTAGCCTTCCATCCAGTCCTTGATCTGCTGGTAGTTCATGGTGAAGTAGCGCTTCTCCTTGTTCAGGGCGGCAATCTGCTTCATCTCGTCGTCTGTGAGTTCGAAGCTGAAGGATTCGATATTCTCCTGGATGTGCTTGGGATTGGAGGAGCCGGGGACAACGCAGAAGCCCTTCTGCAGATGCCAGCGGATGATGACCTGAGCAGCGGACTTGCCGTGGGCCTTGGCAATGGCATTGATGACCGGGTCGCGGAGGATCTCACCGTGGCTGTCACGGCCGCCGAGCGGGAACCAGCATTCGATTTGGATGTTGTACTTCTTTGCCATTTCCTGCCAGTGCTCACGCTGGGCGTAAGGATGGCACTCGATTTGGAACATCTGAGGCTTGATGCGGGACGGCTCAACGATGGAGTTGAACAGGTCGTCGTCGAAGTCGAAGTCGCTGATGCCGATGGCGCGGACCTTACCGGCTTCCAGCGCAGCCTCCAGGGCCTTCCAGCCACCGTTGTAGTCACGGAGCGGCTGATGCAGATAGACGAGGTCCAGGTATTCGAGACCGAGACGGTCGAGCATTTTGTCAAGTTGCTTGGGGGTAATCTCCTCGCCGTACTCGTTGGGCCAGAGTTTGGAAGTAATCCAGATTTCCTCACGGGGTATGCCGCTGTCCTTGACAGCCTGGCCGACGCTGCGCTCATTGCCATAAGCGTGAGCGGTATCAATATGGCGGTAACCGGCTTTCAGGGCGGCGAGAACGCTGTTGTAGGTGGTTTCCCCGGCGGGGATAGCATACACGCCGAGTCCGAACTGAGGGATGACGACGCCGTTGTTGAGGGTGATAGTAGTCTGGTTCATGGGTAATGAGGTGTTTTGATTGATTACTTGTGCGGAGCAGCTGACGGATATAGCAAGAGCTGCAATTGCTGTGAGAGTTTTGTGCATATTGTGATGGATTAGACTTCTCTTATAAATTTGGCCGGATTTCCGCCCACGATGGTGTTGGGAGCGACATCCTTGGTGACTACCGCTCCGGCTGCTACGACGGCATTCTCGCCGACAGTCACGCCGGGCAGGATAGTGGCACCGGCACCGATCCAGGCATTCTTGCAGAGATGGACCGGTTTGCAGAGCAGGATCTGGCGGTCGTGCAGGTCGTGATTGTTGGAGATGAGCTGTACGTTGACCGCGATCATGGCTCCTTCATCCACGGTAATGCCGCCGCGACCCATCATCAAGCAATTGTTCATCACCAGCACGTTGTCGGCCAGCTTAACTTTGTCGAAGCATACGCCGGTTAGGCCGGGCATTACGCGGACGTCGCTGCCGATATTCTCACCGAAGAGTTCGGCAACGAGGGCATTGTATTCCTCTGTATATGGCATGGTGTGGTTCAACTTGAAAAGGACCTGAGCCTGGCGGATACCTTCCGTCATTTCCTCGGGAGTGGTGTGTCTGGGATCTACGATAACTGCTTCCATTGTTTGTCTGTCGTTTTGTTTTCTGGTGCAAAGGTAAGGGCCTTTTCCGGGGCAATTGTTACCCCGAATGCGGAATGATTTACCCATTTTTCCGTTTCCATGAAAAATGTGTATATTTGCACTTAAATAAGCGCTTTGAGCGATGCAAGATTACCTGATTTACAACACACTTACCGATTTTGTCCGTCCGGAAGCCTTCCATGCGGATTACCACGTCCATCTGCTCTGCAAAGGCGGAAAGATGTCATTTGTCTGTAATGGGAAGCCGTTCAACGTTCAGGCTGGCGACCTTCTCATTTTGCAGATGACAACGGAGTTTTCAGACCTCCGGTATACCGAAGACTTCAACGGAGAGATGCTGATGATTTCCAATCCTTTCCTGGGTCGCTACAACCCGGAGATGGTCTGGGCCACCAAGGGTTACATGTACATCAAGGCTAATCCGGTATTTCACCTTGATTCGGACGAACTGGAGATTATCGAAACAGACTTCAAGCAGTTCCGCCAGCGAATCCGTGCTCCCAAGACGCTCTTCGGTGAGGAAATCGTCGGTGAGATGTTGAAAGTACTGCTCTATGACATGTGGAACATTTATTCGCGGGAGATTGAGAACTCAGAGATAGAAGATATCACTTCGCGTCATTTCCTGCGCTTCCTGCTGATGGTCCAGGAGAACTGTCGCGAACATCGCGAGGTGGCCTGGTATGCCCGGGAACTGGGCCTGGCCCCCAAGTATCTTTCCGAGATCAGCAAGGACATCACCGGCCGTCCCGCCGGCGACTGGATCGACAGTTACGCCGCCCACGAACTCCAGAAACTCCTCTCCGACCAGCGCAACACCCTCACCGACATCGTGGACCGAATGCACTTCTCTTCAGCCCCCGCGCTCACGCGCTATATGAAAAGAGTTATGCACAAAACGCCCAGCGAATTCCGCCGGGCGCAGTAAATAGGATGAAATAAACTACTCCTCGTCTGGCTGCTGTCCGTCGTGTGCCTTCCAGGCACATTCGGTAATCTTCATATCCGTGAAGATGGCCGTGAAGGAAGACTCTTCCGGCGAGCAGGCGTAAATGCCGAAACTGATGGCATCGGTAGCGGCGTACATGTGGCAGACGCGCATCTGACTGAAGTCCACGCCGTTGGTGGAGCACTCGATGCAGAAGTCGTCCTCCCGGCGGGAGAGGCGGTACCACATTGTCTTTACCTCGGCTGAGATGGCCGTAGTGGCCCAGTCAGAATAGCCGTTGTTTGTGGCCACGCTGCCCAGATGCTGGAACTCCTCGTTCTCGAACTCCACGGAGCCCTTGAGCCAGTTCTCGCTGTCCAGATACATCACGATGCCGCACTGGTCGAAGCGCTGGTGGCTCTGTGTGAAGTCCGTCTTCACCACGAAACTGAAGAACTTCTCCTTGGTCTGCATCTGCAGCACCGGAGCGTTGTCGTTCCGGAAATGGTAGTAAGTGCGCTGCCAAAGGTCGGTATGGGGCGCAGTGGTGATGGAGATAACCCCATCCTTGATTTCACACGCGGCAGGCTCCCTTGTCCACTGCATCTGGTCCAGGTCGATTTGTCCGCCGTTGGCAAGAGCTTCGGCCACACTGTCGGTGAATTCCATTCCGGAAGCTTTCTGAGAATTGTTCCCGCATGCGATCACCCCCAGGCAGAGAGCAATAACGAGAAGTACATTGAGGCTTTTCATATGATAGATTATTTGTTGCTTTCGACCCAATCCTGCAGCGTCTTCTTGGACGCCCTGTTCAGCAGCTTGCCGGGCTTCCAGTTGATGTCCGGATACTGCGCGTGGAATTGTTTATCGGCACCGGCGATGTCGCTGCCGCCGGAGGTGGCGAAGAAGATCACTGTCTTGCCCGCGAAACCGTAAGTCTCAATGAAGGTGTTGATGATCGTGGGGGCCGTGTACCACCAGATCGGGAAACCGATATAGATGACATCATAGCTATCGGCATCCTTCAGGTCCTTCACGATGGCCGGACGGGAGCTCTTGCCATTCATTTCCACACTGCTCCGGGACTGCTTATTGCGCCAATCCAAGTCCGCAGCGGTGTATTTCTCTTCGGGTTTGATTTCATAGAGGGTGGCTCCGGCCACTTCGGCCAGATCCTTGGCTACGGCCTCGGTCGTACCGGTGGCGGAGAAATAAGCAACGAGTATCTTCATTTCTTTCTGGGTGTTTTGTCTTACAGGAGGCGCCACCGGCGTGAACATGCGCACTGTGCGTCCGGTGAATCCATACTTCTCACGCAAGGCTTCCGCTTCGCGCATGGCTGGAGAACTATGGTAACGGTTTAAGGCTGCCTGATCTTGCCAACTGTCAATCAGCAGCAGGCCTTCGGGATCATCGGCGGGATAAAAGTAATCGTATGCCAAGCACCCCTCGATCGCACGGATCTGACCGGCGATACCGCTGGATTCCATCTCTTCCACATACTTACGGGCATTGCCGTTTTCGGCCTTGTACCGAATGTTGATTGTAATCTGGGCATTGCAAATCACAGGGAACAGGAGCAATGCGAGGGCAAGAACAAACTGTTTCATCTATCTGCTTGTTTTTAGGAATTCCGCCATGACAAGCGGATTTGTGTCAATGAGTTGAAGGCTCTTGACCATGGCGGCGGTGCCTTCTTTGTATTTCTTGAAATGGGCGGTTTGCAGGTGCGCTTGATAAGCATCGGCATCGGCGTAGACTTCCAGGATATACACCTTGCAAGGGTTTGCCTTGTCCTGCATGGAAAAGAGCGCAATGACGCCGGGCTCGACAGCCATGGAAGTGCGGCCCACTTCAGCGGCATAATCCAGGTATTCCTCCAGCATGGATGATTCCACTTCGATCTCTGCCAATCGGACCATGCGGGAGCCGTACTCCCTGACGGGGATGTCGGCGCCGAAAAGCCTCCGGGCATTGTCCGAGAAGATGGCCTGCGGATCCAGGCCCAAGGCGGGCAGGCGCAGGGTAAGGGACTGCTTGGCCGAGAGCAGCGCCGGTGCAGCCACATATGGATAATCGGTACCATAAAGGATATGGTCGGCCGATGTAATGGTCAAGAGCGTCCGGATAACATCGTCCGTAGCCGCCCCTGCGAGGTCGTAATACAGACGGGAAAGGTTGGCGTCGACATCCACCGGCTGCATATACCCCTGATTAACCATCACGGGCATCAGACCTTTGAAACGGGGCAGCGCGTTGGGCAGAAAGGAACCGCAGTGCGGAACGACGACCTTGACATCCGGATAACGCACCAGCACATTGTGCGCCACCATATTCAGGATGGCACAGGTGGTTTCGGCCAGATACTCGTAGCTGGCCAGTGGGATGGCGGCGATCAGGTCGTCATTGACGGCCGAAGGCTTGTGAGGATGCGTGATAATGACGGCTTTCCGCTCATTGAGAACCTGCATCAACGGCTCAAGCGCCTCATCTCCCAGATACTGGCCATAACTGTTGGATGCCAGCTTTACGCCGTCGGCGCCCAGTACGTCCAAAGCGTAGATGGCCTCTTCAATGGCCTTGTCGACAGACGGCAGCGGGAGTGCCGCACAAAAGAGGAAGCGGCCCGGATAAAGAGCTTTCAGTACGGCACACTCTTCATTGTACTTTCTGCAGAAGGCAGCCGATTCGTCGGGATGGCCGAACCAAGGTTGTGGGGCGGGGATAGTGAGGACCGAGGTTTCAATACCGGCCTCTTCCATGAACTGAAGATGCGCCTGCACATCATAGGACGGTATGGGGAACCCTTCATCCATTTCTGCGCCGTGAGCCTTGACGAAGGCCATATAACTCTCAGGGATGAAGTGACTGTGGACATCAATCTGAGCGAATGACTCATTCATCATAGTAAGGATCAGTGCGACAATAGCCAAAAACCGTTTCATCTTGCTAATAGCAAACTTCTATTCAATACCATTCCCTAACCGATATGCCTCTTGCAGTTTGTTATTTCCTGTGATATCGCAGGGGCTTGTCACGCCGCCGCAGAAGAGATGGCCCTTGAGACTTGCCTTCTCAAAACAGTCGATCCAACCCTGCAGGCCTTTCTCTGCTCCCTTGGGAGTATACTCTTCGTCCTCGGTGGCAGTGGTCAGCAGGTAGATTTCCCGGAAGCGATAATCCTTGGGGTACATGGCATTCATGCGGTCGATGAGTGTCTTCATCTGGCCGGACATCTCGTAGTAATAGATGGGCGTGGCCCAGCAGACGACATCGGCATTCAGTACGCTGTCCATAATTGCGGGAACATCGTCCTTGAATACACAGGAGCCGGTTTTCTGGCAGGACAGGCAGCCTATGCAGAATTTGATTTCCTTGCCTCGCAAGGAGATGAACTCCACCTCATTGCCTGCGGCCTTGGCACCTTCGGCAAACTGCTCCGCCAGGGCGTTGCTGTTGGAGCTCGGGCGGAGACTTGTTGAAATGATAACTATTTTCTTCATAATGACAAAGTTACGGAAATATTTCCTTCCCCCGCCTTCAAGAACGACTTTAGTTCATCTAGAGATCCGTATTGCATCTTGCCAAGTCGGGTATAACTCCAGGTATTGCTTCCATAGAACAGCACTATCTGGTTGCCGCTGTACAGAATCACATCCCCTGCCTGGGTGGTAATCTGTGTGTCGCTGGTGGGCAGTGAACGGCCAAGCGGGCCCACTTTCTCGAAGCCGCCGTAGTCGTGGGCCTCATAGGTGATGGATGCCTCGCGAAGAGCCTCGACAAGGGTCTTTGTGGCGGTGTTATCGTCAATCTTCATCGGAAGCGTCTTTCCGGAAATGGTAATCTTGATGATCTCGGGCATGGTGTTATCGGTTCCTCCGGAATGGTAGTTGCCATTACTTTCCTGGCCGTCATTATGCTCTTCCTGAAGAGAATCTGGGACAACCGGATCGGGGAGCTTCTCACAAGCGAGCATGGTCGGGAGAATGACAGTGGACAGGATTACGATGGCTAATGTGCGAATCATACTATTTCAGGTTGTCCTTAAAGAAGGACTCCATCTTGTCATAGGGAATCACGCCGGCCTGATCATCATAAAGGTCCACGTGCGAGGCTCCGGGGATGATGAGGAGTTCCTTGTTGCTGCCGGTCATCAGGCCATAAGCATATTCGCTGAAATAACGGCTATGGGCCTTTTCGCCGTGGATGAGGAGCACAGGATTCTCGATTTCTCCGGCCCAGGCGAGCAGGGGCTGGTTCAGGAAACTCTGGCAGCCAATGACATTCCAGCCGTCGTTGGAGTTGCCACTGCGCTCGTGATAACCGCGGGGTGTCTTGTAATAGGCGTGGTAGTCCTTTACGAACCAGGGGGCATCCTCCGGAAGCGGGTCGATGACACCGCCGGCGCGCTCATAGGTGCCAGAAGCATAGTCCTTCGTGCGCTGAGCGGCAATTGCGCGGCGTTTCTCCATCCGCTGGGCAGGCGTATCCTCGCTGGCAAAATAGCCTTCCACGTTCACCTTGCTCATGTCGTACATTGTGCTGGCCACAGTTGCTTTGATGCGCGGATCAAGCGCTGCTGCATTGATGGCCATACCACCAAAGCCGCAGATGCCGATGATGCCAATGCGTTCGGGATCGACCAACTCGCAGGTGGAGAGGAAATCCACTGCTGCCAGGAAATCCTCCGTATTGATGTCCGGGGAGGCCATTCTTCGGGGTTCACCGCCGGATTCGCCGGTGTAGGAAGGATCGAAGGCGATGGTCAAGAAACCCCGCTCAGCCATGTGCTGGGCGTACAGGCCGCTGGACTGCTCCTTCACGGCGCCAAAGGGACCGGAGACGGCAATTGCCGCAAGCTTTCCTTCAGCGTTCTTTGGAACATACATATCGGCAGCTAACTCGATGCCATAGCGGTTGTGGAAAGTGACCTTGTTGTGGTTCACCAGTTCGGATTTCGGGAAGGTCTTGTCCCACTGCTGGGTAAGATTCAGGGTACTCATATTCTCGTTCGTGTTTGATTTACAGGAAAGCAGAAGCAGGGCTGCTGCGCAAACTGTGATGAATTGCTTGATGGTCATATCACTGTGATTTACTGTTGCAAAGGTCGGTACTCCGAGGGACTTTCTCTTACCGATTTTTGTCCAATGTCTACCAATATCGCAGATTATTGCTATATTTGCTACGATTACTTACCCTTTCGTTCGTAATGAAGAATATTTTGCGCGTCACCGACCCTAATGTCTATGCACGCTATGTGAATGCTCCCGTGCTGCATCCGCTGGTGAGCGTAATCCACTATGATGAGGTGTCTCCCATCCGCTCCAGCCTGAACAACTACGGGGTGTACGGCCTGTTCATCCAGCGGAATTTCCCGGAGAATCTTACATACGGAATGAAAATGTTCTCTCCGGTGGGTGGTTCCATCATTGCCGTGGAACCCGGCCAGATTGGCGGAAAGGAAGATGACGGCGAGGAGATTACCATCAGTGGTTGGGTTTTGCTGTTCTCCCCGCAGCTCCTTCATGGAACAGAACTGGAGGCCAAGATGAAGGACTACCTATTCTTCTCCTATTTCGCCATGGAAACCTTGAGGATGGAACCCTCGGAATGGGGCCGGATTACCCAACTGCTCACGCAGATGCGGCATGAACTGCAGGAAAATGCCGATACTCCCGCACTCCGGGCCGTGATTCTAGGATACATACGCCTAATCTTGGAATACTGTAACCGCATCTATCTTCGCCAGTTATCCCAAGAAGACGCCAAATCATCGGACCTCCTCAAAAGGTTTCACAATCTATTGCGGGAATACTACCTGGCGGGCAGACAACTGGAACTCGGTGTTCCTTCCGTCCAATACTGCGCTGGCGAGTTGGCTTATTCACCCCGCTACCTGGGAGACGTGATTCACAAATCCACCGGCGGCACTGCCATCGGCTATATCCATTCCTTTGTGACAGATCAAGGAAAGAACCTCTTGATGAACGGCTACAACATCAACGAAACCGCCCACCTGTTGGGCTTCGATTACCCGCACCATTTCACCCGGCTCTTCAAGAAGGTGACCGGGATTACTCCAACGGAGTTCCTGGGGAAATAGAGATCGGCCAGGTTCGCAATAATCCGATTTATACCTCTCTCACAAAGCGCTTTTTTGCAAAAGTCTTCTTCCTACGGATAAACTCTCCCGTTGTAATGCCCAGCGCCCGGTGTTCGCACATTTCCATCAGCAGGAAAGTGATAAAGAACCAGAGGAAAGCCCAAAGCCAGGTGATGCCGGGATACTCCATGTTCTTCCCAATCAGGAACACGGCCCAGATGCTATATGCTGCCATAATAATAGCCGTATACCATCCGGGACTCACCCCTTTCAAACGGAAAAGAAAGATACCCATCGTATGGACAAATCCTTCGAAGAATGCCAGGAAAAAGCAGGCGAACGATAGCCAAAGGGCATTCGGGAAGATGAGGGCCAGCGTGAAGATGACGGCAATATACACATCCGGCGAGACATGCAGGATGCCTTCCGGTTTGCGGCTTGCCGGGTCGATGCCCACCGCGTTGCCCATAAGGCCGAAGAAACGCTCCTTGTACCCTTCCTCATACTCGTGTCCCACCAGCAGGGCAAACAGGCCGAGAATGAGTTCCTGGATCAGCAGAAGATCCTGCCAATTCAAGAGACCCCACACCGCCCAACACAGGAAAAATGCCGCGAGGATGTGCGTACTGTTCTTGATGAGGAATTGTATGATCTTTGTCATTTCGAATAATTCCTCTATGTTGAATTCCAAATAATTTGAGCACTAATATACCATTTTTTGCCCATTTGACCTAAGAACAGACAACAGATACCCATCCGGCAAGGATGCCGGATCACTCTCAGCAATGGACAACA
>Ga0265298_10002082_pt1 | contig 28606 bp, 22 predicted proteins | sample AusTroGonzalo_MG_3_FD_193486 | JGI IMG/M metagenome (GOLD analysis project Ga0265298, IMG submission 193486) | Bovine rumen microbial communities from tropical cattle in Woodstock, Queensland, Australia - Gonzalo_01 | ecosystem: Host-associated > Mammals > Digestive system > Stomach > Rumen ...
CTATTCAGCTAAAATTTTGATATTGGGAAGAAACAACAAAGACATTGATAAAGATTTCCAATCCGAAGTAAACCATGCTTTCCGTAACTTAAAAATATCTTATACAACAATACATAGATCAAAAGGCTTGGAAAGCGATTTTGTTATACTCGTCAATGCTGGCAATATTCCAAGTAAGAGGACCGATGATCCATTAATCAACTTGCTTCTCGGGACTCCTGAAGATTTCCAATTTGCAGAAGAAAGGCGCTTGTTTTATGTCGCTCTCACAAGAACAAAATCAATAGTTTATATTTTGGAACAGCATGGTGATAAATCCGTTTTTGTTAGTGAAATCAAACAAGATTGTTACGAAACGCATTTCTTCGGAAATAATAATACAAAAGAAAAAAACACTGAATCGCCCAAAAGCGAACAGTTGATAGAAAATAATGGCAGTACAAGCAAAGACAATGTTGTTATTACTAACGGTGAGTATATTGAATTAAGCGCCCCTGTCGGAAATATTCACATGATTGAAAAATTTCCCTCTGACAAAAAGTTTAGTTTGAATAGAGCCAGGGATTATGCAAAGAATTTAAGAAAAGGCGGATTCTCAGATTGGCGACTTCCGACAATAGAAGATTTTAAACAGGTTCGTAATATCAAAGATATTGACGACTCAATCTATTCAAAGAGTTTTTGGTCATCAACATTGATGTTCGGTGATACGCCTGTGGCATGGTATATGTATTTTGATAATCCTTATTCAATGAATACCAGTGAGAAGTCAAGACACTATGTAATTTGTGTGAGGTAAATGAAAAAATATGAGCAGAATTCCTTTTTCTCAAGTTTTAAAGAACGCATCTGTTGATATAAGAAAAGAGTATGACCGTCTTTATACATTGTTTTATCTTGTTAAACATAAAGGTCTTAACTTGAGAACATGGTGCGCCATTTTTTTTACACAACTTCCTCTTCATGGGAGATGTATATCCCTAGATGATTTCGACTCTAGTAACAATATACATTTCGAGAAGGCACCAAAGGATTTTGATATCAATTATCTAATAGATTTTTGTGAGTATTCTTATAATATTGCCAATTATGAAAAGTCTAAATTTCTTGGATGTTCTACCAAAAGTTATCTTGAACAAGTAGAAAAGGTAATAGAGGCTGTAGGATACATGGCAATTCAAAAAGATGGAGTTACTGATTTTGTTACGAAAAATCAAGCAGCAATTTCTGTTGCAGAAATAGTTGAACCAAATTTGTCATATAAGGTTATAGAGTACAACCATCACTCAATGATGGGAAAACTTGATAAAAAGAGAGATTTCTTGCGTGCTTTTGCCCATGAATTGGAACCAAAACAATCAAGCTTGGAAAAGATTAACAAGGATTTGAAAAATGATCTTTTTTTTCTGTTTAACAATATGGATATACGGCACAATAATTCGGATAGTAATAATGGTAAAAAATATAAGGAATTTGTTGATAATATGAATAATAAAGAACTTGAAGATTGGTATGACTATATATATAAAATGTGTTTACTTGCTTTTCTCGAATTGGAACATTTAGAACGCAAAGAACAACTTGAAAAACTAAAAGAAAAAAGTAAGTAAAGCTGCGTTTTCACACCTTTATTTGGATCGAGGTCAAAATTTTTGACCTCAAAAATCAAACAATAACTACCTGAATTTATTGGGATATTTGTTAAAGATCGCAATTTTGACCTTAGACGAATACCTATTTTTTTCTGATTTAGCTCGATTAGGCAATCACCTTAATTTTGAACTGTTCGGAAATTCCGAACAACTCGATTTTTGGCAAGCCGCACTCGGCCAAAACAAGACACTGTAAAATAATTTTTTAAAATTTTTCTAAATTAGTATTGACAAAACAATATTTTTGAGTATATTACCGAACTAAAGAGTGGTCCTGCTCAGTGGACGATTCAAAATGAGGCTTTCTTCGGAAAGCCTTTTTTTTGGGTTCAAACTTCTTGAAGAAAAGAGCAAGGAATACAACACTAAATCATAGAAACTGGAGCATATAACTCCCCAAAATAATTCCCATTTCCGTTCAAGATCATAGATGTTTCGGCTTGCTCAACATGACGGGATGGCGCATACGCTCCGACAAATGCAGTCGGGCCGACTGCATGCCGACAAATTTTTCGACCTTAGACGAAGATCTATTTTTTTCTGATTTCGCGAGACGCCATTTTAGGCGCCCCTGAGACAGGGGAGCTGCCGCAAGCGGCTGAGGGGTCTGTAGATGTCGCAGACAGAGGGGGCTGAGACGCCATAGTATGACGTCTCTGCAAATTCGCAGACAAAAATTCTAAAATTATCTTAAAATAGAATTCTAAAAATAATTTGACTTTTTAACGATTGCAATTAAGATAACTCTTGTTGTTGAATTGTTTTTTTATCGGAGGCTGCATTGACAAATACTTTTTTTAATACTAAAATAGATACTGAAAAACGTATCTTTTTGGAGGCTAAAATGATCGCGTTAAGAGCAGTCGATGTAAAAACGAACTTTAAAGATGTCTGTGCAAAGGCTTTTGGCGGTGAAGTTATTTTGATTTCCCGCCCGAAAAATCAGAATGTAGTTCTGCTTTCTGAAGCTGAATACAACGAACTCAGTAAATCCGCTTATCTTGCGAAACTTGAACGATCGGTGGAAGAGACAAAGCAGGGGCGCACAGTCACAAAAACTCTTGAAGAACTTCGCGCCATGGAGTAGTTTTGAAGTATTTGTTTTCTGATACTGCGTGGACGGATTATCTCTACTGGCAGCAGCAGGACAAAAAGACTCTCAAGAAAATCAACAATCTTTTGGAAAGCATTTCCCGGAACGGAGCCTTGGAAGGAATCGGAAAGCCTGAACTTCTCAAATATTCCAAAAGCGGTCAGTACAGCCGCCGCATTGACGAGACAAACAGACTTGTTTACCGTGTGGAAGGTGAAACGGTCATCATAGATAGTTGTCTCGGACACTACGAGAAATAATAGTCTCGCCCATACCTCCCCAAAATAATTCCCATTTCCGTTCAAGGTCATAGATGTTTCGCTTCGCTCAACATGACGAGTTGCATGGCGAGCCGCCCGCGCTCCGACATTTTCTATTTCAAATGACAATTACCATGACAGAAAATAAATTCTGAAACTTTGGAATTCCTTACCACTCGAATGTTGCCCAGCGGTCATTCATTTTGGGCAGCAGCAATGCGAACAGCTTTCCGCGTATGCTGTGTTTTTTCATTTCTTCATTGAAGCTGTGTTCTTCGGCAAGGCGGAATCCTTTGACGAGATCGGCTATCTCCTGACCTGAGTCGGTGCCTGAGACAAAATGGGCGTTCGTATTTTTTACGGTATCGTGAAATTTCTCGTTTTTTACCATGAGTTTGTTGTTCTGCTCTGCGATAAGTGTTCCGCCGCCGGGGAAATTATCCTTCAGGACATTCAGAAAACTCTGGATCTGTTCCATTGTGAGATACATGAAAAGGCCTTCAGCCAGGAATACTGGCTTTGTTTTTTTCTCTGAAAGGGCTTCCTGAACGGGTTTGCACCAGTCTGAATCCAATATGTTCCCGGCAATCATAGTCACTCTTTCTTTTTCAGGGAAAGCCTTTTTTCTTGCAGTGATCACATCTGGCAGATCCAGGTCGAACCAGAGTATTTTTCCGTTTTAAAAGAGCAGATCAAAAAAACGAAGGGAAAGAATCAAGAAGGACGGTGCGGTTTATTAGTCCGAAAAGTTCTTTCCCTTTTATTACACGGAGGAGGTTGTTAGTTTTGTAAATATCAACGTTTTGCAATGCTCTTTATTCCGTATCCTGTGCTTTTGATTACTTTCCTCAATTCTTCCTCATCGAGCGGCTCGTCGCTTGTTATCTGCGTGAGGCCTGTTTTGTGCGACGATTTGACCTCTTTTACCTTGAAATTGTTGCGGATCGCGTCGTTGACATGACTTTCGCACATGCCGCACATCATTCCTTCGATTTCAAGGACTGTCAGGTGTTTTGAAGTGTGGCAGCTTCCTGACATTGGGCAGCAGCCGCAGTTGCATCCGCATGAGGATTTTCCCTGTTTCTTGTTTTTTACAAGATTGAGGATGATGGCGGCAACCACCGCCATCAATATTGCCAGCACAAGGATTGTTCCCATTATTTACCTGTCGTAACTGAAAGTTTTGTCGCTTCGCTGTATTGCTTGAAGAAAAGCATATAGATCATTCCTGCAAGGCAAGCGAAAGCGGCTATCATGAATATTACATTGAAGAGAGAGAAGTTGCCTGTGAACAGATTGCCGAACTGGTTGATCATAAGTGCGACTGCATAAGCGAAACCGCACTGGTAGCCGATTGCAAACCATGTCCATTTCGTGTTGTTCATTTCACGCTTGATAGCACCGATCGCAGCAAAACACGGAGCGCAGAGAAGGTTGAAAACGAGGAACGAATATCCGGTGATTCCTGTGAATGCCTGAGCCATAGCTTCCCAAGCCGTCATGTCGCCTGCGCCGTAGAGAATGCCCATCGTGCCGACGATGTTTTCTTTTGCGACAAGTCCGGTGACCGATGCGACAGCCGCCTGCCAGCTTCCCCAGCCGAGCGGAGCGAAGATCCATGCAATGCCTTTGCCGATATATGCTAGGATCGAAGAATCGAGCTGGTCTTCGGCGAGCATTCCGAAACCTTCGTCAGTCCATCCGAAGAACGAGGTGAACCATACGAGGATCGTCGAAACAAGGATGATCGTTCCCGCTTTTTTGATGAACGACCAGCCGCGCTCCCACATCGAACGGAGAACATTTCCAAGTGTCGGCATGTGGTAGGATGGAAGTTCCATTACGAAAGGAGCGGGGTTCCCTGCGAACATTTTTGTCTTTTTGAGCATGATGCCTGAAATTATGATTGCCGCCATTCCGACAAAGTAAGCCGAAGTCGCGACCCATGCCGAGCCGCCGAAAATAGCCCCTGCGACCATTGCGATGAAAGGAACTTTCGCGCCGCACGGGATGAAAGTCGTCGTCATGATCGTCATACGGCGGTCGCGCTCGTTTTCTATAGTTCTGCTTGCCATGACGCCGGGGATGCCGCAGCCGGTCCCGACGAGCATCGGAATGAACGATTTGCCCGAAAGTCCGAATTTTCTGAAGATCCTGTCAAGGACGAAAGCGATACGCGCCATATATCCGCACGCTTCGACAAATGCGAGCAGGAAGAAGAGGACAAGCATCTGCGGGACAAATCCGAGGACCGCGCCGACTCCGGCAACGATACCGTCAAGGATGAGTCCTTTGAGCCACTCTGCGCAGCCAATCGCATCGAGGATTTTTTCAACGAGAACGGGAACACCGGGGATCCATGCGCCGTAATCAGCAGGATCTGGTTCGTCGAATCCTTTTTCCTCGAAGTAGGAGAGAGCCTCTTTGAAAGACATTCCATTTGCTTCGTTTTCCGCGTCGTCTTCCGCCACTTTGACTTCGCCGTCGTAGAAAACGTTGATATTTGAATGTTCGAGAGTTTCCTCGTCTTCGACATCGTAAGCTATATACTGTTTTTCGGGCTGGAGTTCTTTTGCGGCTTTCATCGTTTCTTCCGCATTGATTTCTTCTTCGCCTTCTTCATTTTTTGCTGTTACGATGACTTCGTAAGCGTCGAAAGCGTTGTGTGCTGCGCCGTATTTTTCAGCTTCTTCCTCGTAGTCGCCTGTTCCGATCCCGAACATGTGCCAGCCGTCGCCGAAAAGGCAGTCATTTGCCCAGTCGGTAGCGTCTGCACCGACTGTTACCATTGAAATATAATAGATAAGGAACATTACGATCGCGAAAATCGGAAGGCCGAGCCAGCGGTTCGTCACGATTTTATCGATTTTATCCGAATTCGAAAGCTCTCCTGCGTTCGCCTTTTTGTAGCTCGATTTCAGAATTTCGGCGATGTAGATGTAACGCTCGTTCGTGATGATGCTTTCCGCGTCGTCGTCAAGTTCTTTTTCGGCCGCTTTGATGTCCGCTTCGATGTGGTCGAGAAGACTTTTTTCGATTTTGAGCATTTCAAGGACTTTGTCGTCACGCTCGAAAACTTTGATCGCGTACCATCTCTGCTGTTCTTCGGGCATGCCGTGAACGACTGCTTCCTCGATGTGTGCGATCGCGTGCTCGACCGGGCCGGAGAAAGAGTGCTGCGGAAGAGTTTTTGTCTCTTTCGCCGCTTTGATAGCCGCTTCAGCCGCTTCGGTGATTCCGTCGCCTTTGAGAGCGGAAATCTCGACAATTCTGCATTTGAGCTGTCTCGAAAGTTCGGCTACATCTATTTTATCGCCCGATTTTTTGACGAGATCCATCATGTTAAGGGCGATTACGACCGGAATTCCAAGTTCGACAAGCTGGGTCGTAAGGTAAAGGTTTCTTTCAAGGTTTGTCGCGTCGACGATGTTCAAAATTGCATTGGGACGCTCGCCGATAAGGTAGTTTCTCGCAACGACTTCTTCCAAAGTATAAGGCGAAAGCGAATAGATGCCGGGAAGGTCCGTAATGATAACGCCTTCATGTTTTTTGAGTTTTCCCTCTTTTTTCTCGACTGTTACTCCCGGCCAGTTTCCGACAAACTGGTTCGAGCCTGTGAGAGCGTTGAAAAGGGTAGTCTTTCCCGAATTGGGGTTTCCCGCAAGTGCGATTCTGATTTGTTCAGCCATTTTTTCCTCCTACTCAACTTCGATCATTTCTGCATCTTCTTTTCTCAAAGAAAGCTCGTAGTTTCTGACAGTGACTTCGATCGGATCGCCTAAAGGAGCGACTTTCCGCACGAAAATTTCAACGCCTTTGGTAACACCCATGTCCATGATGCGCTTTTTTACCGCGCCTTCGCCGTGAAGTTTTACAACTTTCACCGTTTCGCCGATTTTTGCTTCGCGTAAAGTTTTCATTTTATACCTCCAAAAAATTAGACTTTAAACCATGATTTTGCGGGCCATTTCCTCGTTGATCGCGACCCTGGACTCTTTGACTTTGACGATTACGTTTCCTGCCAGAGAATTTACGACCGTGACAGTCGCACCGACAGTGAAACCTAAATTTTCAAGATGGTGCTTTACTTCGTCGCTGCCGCCGATTTTCTTAATGACCTGTTCGTTTCCTGCATCAGCTAAAACTAATGGTATCAACTCTGTCTCCATTAAAAACTGCTTAATATTACGAAACTCATTTTATTAAAAGAACAAAATTAAATTAGCTGAAACTAACAATAATTAGCAATAGCTAATTGTCAAGAGAAAATTATGAAAAAAATAAGATTTTAAATTTGTTTAAGAATATCAGGGTATTATTTTTTCTTGTCAGCTTTGCATGCGGAGCAGTTACGGCAATCTGAACCCATACCGCATCCGCAGTCGCCGCGCATACGCTTTCTGATGATATTTATCAGGGCAAATACGAACATTGCCAGAAGTACTGCTGAAATAATGATCGTTGCCAGCATGAATCACCTACATTCCGAGAGCGATCCCGATGAGATACACGGCAAGCGAACAGAGCCAAGCGATCACGCACTGCCATACTACCACGCCGGCTGCCCATTTTGCGCCGAGTTCGCGCTTTACGGAAGCGATAGCCGCAACGCACGGAGTATAAAGCAGACTGAACACGAGAAGACTTGCCGCCGTGAGACTCGTCATCATCGTTTCAACGCCGCCCGCAAACAGGATTTCCAGAGTCGAAACTACGCTTTCCTTTGCCATAAAGCCGCAAACGAGCGCAACGACGATCTGCCAGTTGCCAAGCCCTATCGGTTTCATGATCGGGGATATCAGTTGCGCTACGGAAGCGAGCATACTCGTTTCAGCATTTTCGACTAACTGCAGTTTCCAGTTGAAACTTTGCAGGAACCACACAACGATCGTCGCAACGAAAATCACTGTGAAGGCTCTCTGTAAAAAGTCTTTCGCCTTTTCCCACAAAAGCTGTGCCGTGTTACGCACGCCGGGCATGCGGTAGTTAGGAAGTTCCATAACGAAAGGAACGGCTTCGCCTTTGAAAAGCGTTCCTTTGTAAAGAAGCGCGATGAGTATTCCGACAAGAATTCCCAGAAGATAAAGGCCTGTCATGATGAGACCGCCGCGCTTCGGGAAGAATGCGCTTACGAAAAAGGCGTATATCGGAAGTTTTGCCGTGCAGCTCATGAAAGGAGTGAGGAGGATCGTCATTTTACGGTCACGTTCGCTCGGAAGCGTGCGTGTCGACATGACGGCGGGAACAGAGCAGCCGAAGCCGACTAAAAGCGGAACGATGCTTCTGCCCGAGAGTCCTATTTTTCTAAGCAGTTTATCCATGAAAAACGCGACTCTAGCGATGTAGCCTGAATCTTCGAGCATCGAAAGAAAGAAAAAGAGCGTAACTATTATCGGCAGGAAGGAAAGCACGCTTCCGACACCCGCAAAAATGCCGTCGATGATAAGTCCGTGAAGCACTTCGTTCACTCCTGCTGCCGCAAGAGCAGCATCCGTCACTTTTGTAAGCCACTCGATACCTGTTTCAAGAAGTTCCTGCAGCCATGCGCCGATCACGTTGAAAGTGAGGTAGAAAATTGCCCCCATTATCGCGATGAAGCAGGGGATAGCCGTCCATTTTCCGGTCAGAACTTTGTCGATTTCCTGACTTCTTGCTCTCTCTTTGCTTTCGTGCGGCTTTTTGACGGTGAGGGAACAAAGCCTGTAAATGAAAGAAAAACGCATATCGGCTATCGCCGCGCTCCTGTCTAAACCGCGTTCGCTTTCCATCTGCAGTATGATGTGCTCCAAAGTTTCCTTTTCGTTCACGTCAAGATCGAGTTTATGCAGGATCTGCTTATCGTCTTCAAGAAGTTTTGTTGCTGCGAAGCGCACGGGAACACCCGCTTTTTCGGCATGGTCTTCGATCAAATGTATCGTTCCGTGGAGTGCACGGTGGACTGCGCCGCCGCCCACGTCTTTGCCGCAGAAATCCTGGCGGAGCGGGCTTTCCTGAAATTTTGCAACGTGAACGGCGTGGGAGACAAGTTCTTCGATTCCCTGACCTTTTTTCGCCGAGATCGGAACGACAGGGACACCGAGCAGCGATTCCATTTTGTTCACATCGACTGAACCGCCGTTTGCCGTAACTTCGTCCATCATGTTGAGCGCGACGACGAGCGGAATGTTCAGTTCCAGAAGCTGCATCGTCAGATATAAGTTCCTTTCTATGTTCGTTGCATCCACGATGTTTATTATCGCGTGCGGCTTTTCGTTCAGGACGAAATCACGCGAAATCAGCTCTTCGGAAGAGTAGGGCGACATTGAGTAAATGCCGGGCAGATCGGTGATCAGAGTATCGGCATGTCCTTTGATCGCTCCAGATTTTCTGTCAACAGTAACGCCGGGAAAGTTCCCGACATGCTGATTTGATCCGGTGAGGCGGTTGAAAAGCGTAGTTTTTCCGCAGTTCTGGTTCCCGACAAGGGCGAATGTGAGAACTGTGCCCTCAGGAAGCGGATTTTCGCTCTTTTTGTCGTGAAATTTTCCGCTTTCGCCAAGTCCGGGGTGCTCAGTCGCGATCGAGTCTGCGGCCGCGGAGCTTTGCCGGAATGCAGGATTTGCCGCATCAACCTCGGTCACTTCGATCTGCTGTGCATCCGCTACCCGCAGTGTAAGTTCATATCCGTGCAGTCTGAATTCCATCGGGTCTCCGAGAGGTGCGTATTTAACGAGCGTAATCTCGGCCCCCGGGATTATTCCCATATCAAGAAAATGCTGGCGGAGCTCGCCGTTTCCTCCGAGTTGTTTGACCCGGACGGTCTCTCCGATCTTTATTTCGCGCAATGTCTTCATATTTTATGCCTTAAATTAGTATTAAAAGAACTCAATCAAATTAGGACTGAAAATAATTGTTAGCTAAGACTAATAGTCAAGGAAAAAATTAAGAAAAATCATAAAAAAATCCGCTATCTTATATAGGAAACAAAACAGTATAGTTTTTCTTCGGGAAAATTGTTTTTTTTATTGCAAAATACATTTCTTTATGTAAATTGCGCCGGTTTACTTTTTCTGTCTTTAACTGATGAAGGAGCAGAGATTTGAAGTGGAATATTTTTAAATTTCTTTCTGAAAACAAAGAAGCAGGTAAAGAGCTCGGCGAGTGGATGAATCAGCAGCTTGAAAAGGGCAGGACGCAGGAAGAAGGGAAGAAGGATACTAAGAAAAAATCGGAAGAAGAGAAGGTTACAGAAAAAAGCAAACCGGTCGAAAAAGTGTTTAAAAGCATGGAGTGGACAGCTGATGACGACGATGACGATGACGGTAACGAACCCTCTTTTTTCGTAAACCGGAACGCTTCACTTAACGGGGCCGAAGCAAACAAACTTTTCTCTCCCGAGAATTTCAGAGACAGAGGAGACCATATCGAACTGGTGAAACCGATAGAAAATATCAGAATGATCGAAAAAAACTGCTTCGGTTTTCTTCTTTCGTGGAAAGACGCGATGATCTACGCTCAGACTGTAATGAAAGGCGGATACAGGGACTGGCGCGTTCCCACGATGGAAGAACTTGTCGTGATATATAAAATCAAGGATGTCTGCGGAATCAACAAATGCAACGACTGGTTCTGGTCTTCTTCCGAATGCGACGGCGGGTTGAACGCATGGCGCGTCAGTATGCACGCAGGTTTTTCCAGCAACGGCATCAAAAGCGGAAAATACTATGTCCGCTGCATAAGATAATTCTTAAAACTAAAACTGTCGGAACTTAAAATCTTATATTCTGGAAATTTCTAAGATCAGCTATTTATCTGCTGCTTTTTCGATGAGGATCCCTGCTGCGAAAGCGGCAAAGTAGCAGACCAGACCTGTAAAAAATGTCGCCGAAATGCCGTAGAAAATCGATATTGCTGTTGCTGCAACCGAACTTACAACGCTGGCTGCTCCGTTTACCCCCCAGAACCACGGAGCCGACTCGCTGACTTTTTTGTTGAGGAGCGAAAGTCCGGTCGGGAAGGGCATACCCATGAAAAATCCGGCAAGAGCCATTGTCGCAAAACTATAGATTATACGCGGAAGTATCGGCCACGAATTGAAGTAATGAAGAACAAACATATTTGCCGATCCGACTGTCGCGACGACTAAAATAAGCAGTATGAAAAGTCCTTTGACACCGACTTTTTCACGCAGTTTTTTGCTTGTGAAGCTGCCGAGGCCGCTGAAAAGAAGCATTGTGAAAAGAACAACGAGAATGCTGTATGTCGGATGACCCAGGAATACGGCGAATTTTTGTATGAGCGAGATCTCAATAAGCATGAAGCCGATCCCGAGAGCCGTGAAATAAAGAGTGTAGCGGTTGAAAACAGCCTTTGCGACACCGTTTTTCATTTTTGAGATAAGCGGGATTATGATGAGGAAAAGCGAAAGAACGATGACTATCGCGATGAGCCACAGCAGGTTGTATATCGCCATGAGGTTTGTCGAAAGTACTCCTTCCGATTCGACATTTTTTCCGGCGAAGACTGCTGAAGGCTTGAGCATGTTGAAAAAGAACGGGTTGTCGTCCGTAGGCGGAGTGAGGTCAAGCGAGTAATTCTCCATGAATATTTCGCGTTTTCCGGGAGTTATGATATCCTTGAAAATCGATGCTTTTTCCTGACCGCCTGCGATCAGTGTTTCAAATCCGTAAAGGTCAGCAAGGTTCACTGCTCTGTCGATTATATCCTGACTGAATGGTTTCTTGGATACGACGATCGTTCCAGAGCCGAAATGTTCTTCCAAATTCTGATATAACGGAAGGTAGTCAAGTGCTACGAGAATTATGTGTTTCGCCGGGTCTTCGACTCCTGATTCAAGCAGGGTCTGGTATGCGAGGTTTACGAGACGCAGAAGTTCGCCGGGGCGTTTCGGATAATACCAGCGGCTCATCGTTATCGCGCCGTTGTCTGAAAGGCGGGAATAGAAGGTTTTCCATGCTTCGAGAGTGTAGAGCGAGTTTTCGGTGAGGACGAACGCGCCTGAAGCCGTTGCTGCCCATGAATCGATGAGGCTTGCCTGGATTATGTCAAACTGCATATCGTTCTTTTCAAAGAAATTACGGGCTTCGTCTTCTATGATGTGGACATTCGGAAGCGCCGAAATATCGTAGGTATAGCCTGCATAGACTTTGGTCAGAGCTTCAATAATGCGGCCGTTTATTTCTATTCCCCAGACTTCTTTCTGGTCAAAATGAAGCGCCGAAAGTATGTCCCTGCCGCCGCCGACGCCGATGACTCCGACTTTGGATCTCGGGAAAAGGTAGTGAGCGAAGTTGGTTATGTCATAGCGCAGATGGATAAGAGCAGAGACAGGCATTGTGTTTTTCGTGATCACTGTCGCCGCAGCGGAGTCTATCGTTAGGTTTTTCTGCTCGACTTTATAGTCAGGGAACTGAGACATCATTTTGCCTGAAATGCCCCAGCCGAAGCCGATGTCGTTCATCATCGGAGCAACTGTGATACGGGAAAACGGAGTCCAGCTTTCCCATTCGATATTGTGTTCGACATTCGCCTGAAGGACACCTTCATCGACTTTTGTCCACTCGATTTTAAAGATCCTTCCTGTGTAATTGAAAACGGAAAAAATTATGATGCAGATCGCAATAACAAGATCCGATTTCTTTTTTGAAACGGCAAAAGCCGAGAAAAATCCCATACTTGAAATGAAAATTATCGCACTGACGGCATCTGTTACCGAAAGAAGCGAGAAAAACGCAAGAGAGCCTATCGCCGCTCCGGCAAGGTCTGCCGCGTAAAGTTTGTTTGCCTGTTTTATATATTTTGTGGCAAGGATAAGTGAGACTGCGACGCCTTCAAAATAGAACGGAACTGCCGCGACAGTGTATATGAGTGCTGTTGTGAAGTATCCGATTCCTGTGGAGCGGGGAACAAACGGAATCGAAAGGAGTGTCAGCAGTGAAGCGATGAGAGAAAGAGTGAAGAGTCTGCTGTATTTAGAAATGAGGATCTCTATTTCTTCATCGGTCTTTGAAGCAAAGTCAGCCAGGTAAACTTTGACGGCACCGGTGCTCATTCCGAGCATCGCAACTGATATTGCCATAAAAGCGTAATGATACCACATGGTTATACTGAAAATTCGCGTCAGACTGTTTTCAAGTGCAAGTCCTGCAAGTGACAAAAGGAAAATCGCATAATAAATAGATTTTTTCATTAAAGTACCTCAAAAAAATCAAAAGCGGGAGATGATACAAAAAAGAGGATTTTAGTCAATTATGTGTTTTTGAGTTTTTCCGGATTATTTTTTTACGGTATAGGCATAACAAGTATGGTTGAAACAGAATCCGCTTTCACAGTCGGTATCATCATCGCAGTAAAAATCTTCGGAAGTTTCGCAGAATCCTTCATCGCACACTTCATTCTCGCCGCAGTCGCTGTCTTCCATGCATTCCGGCGGATTTGCGATGACATTGTCCCATGCGAAATCGGAAACGGCAAAGCACTCTCCGCTTTCAACGTAGGTGGAGACCTCATTATCATCTATCATTACTTCATAAAACGAGAATGAGCCTTTTCCTTTAGAATAGTTCGTTCCTTCAATAACGTCTTCTATTGTGAGTGAGCCCGATTTTGCAAAATAGTATTTTGTCATCATGTAGCCTTCCTCATCATAAACATTTTTGTAGAGGATAGCTTTTTCGGTCGCTGTCGCATAATTTGCGTTTGCATCCTTACCGAAAACGACGGTTTTTCCTTTGAAAGGGGAGAGGTCGGTTCTATAAACCTGTTCCTGGTATTCGGGATCGTATTCATAAAACATTATATCGAGCCAGAATAAAGCATTTTCCGGATCCTCAGGATCTGCGACATAAGCGTAAATCCCGTCTTCAAGAGTTGATGCGATCTCATCGAAAACGATTTCCTGACATGCCGGATCCACCGGTTCGAAGTCAGTATCGTCTGTTGTGTCAGTGTCGTCAATAGTGTCTGTGTCATCTGTCGTGTCGGTGTCATCGTCGGTATCTGAATCGTCTCCGGTATCAGGTTCGTCGCCTTCAGGAATTTCCGTATCGGAAGAGTCTCCGTCGGGTGTTTCTGAATCGGAAACATCTGAATCTTCAGTGCCGGTATCAACAATATCGGAATCGTCTTCATGTTCAGTATCGCCGTGGTAGATCGTTTTTCCATCCTCTTCGCACGAAACAACAAAAATCAGAACACAGATCGCAAATGCAAAAGCAAAAAACTTTTTCATAAAAGCCTCCAATGTTAAAAAAACAAAACGCAGAATTATAATAAGTTGCTGTTTTTAAGAAAATTTTTTGATAAAGCAGCGTGAAGCGGGCTATTTAGCTTTAGCTTTGAGAAAATTCTTGACCTTAACTCTGAAGCATTTTCCGTCCGGGACAGGCGCACCTGTTGTTTTGTCGACTTCCACAAGTATAGGATCGTTGAGCAGTACGCCGTCATTAAAAGAACCGTTGTTGTACATATTCGGAATGTGGATAACTCCGCTTTGCGGGAAGTAAAGTTTGTCGATGATATCGCCGCTGTATTCTTTGATGAATGCACAGATTCCGTCTGCGTTTGTCGGTTTGTCGAGTGTGCAGGTATCAAAAGTCTGTCTCGAAAAGTCAATGTAACAATTGTTGGGATTGTTGTAGATTTGCAGTGAGAAGTGATTTTTGCTGCTGCCGCCGTTAGGAGCGTATTCGGCAGTGTAATCGAAGAATCTGTTTGCCGGGTCTGATGCCGCTGTTTGAACGAGGTCGCTGAGAGTTACATCAGAACACTGGATGCACTGAGTCTGATCTGCACTGCATGATTCAGCAGGATTGCCCGCAGAATTGCAATTTCCGCATGACTTTCCGCAACCGTCATCGCCGCATTTTTTGCCTTCGCATGAGCAGGTGACACATTTGCCGTCGATTGAGCAGCTTTGTCCTTCAGGGCAGTTTCCGCCGTTGGTCCCGCATATTCCGCCGCAGCCGTTAGTTCCGCATTCTCTTCCTTCACATGAGCACGATAAGCACTGAGTCTGGTCGATACTGCATATAAAATCGTGAGGATTGCCGCAGTCGCCGCAAGGTTCGCCGCAGCCGTTGACTCCGCATACTTTGCCTTCGCATGTCGAATCTACGCAGGTCGAAGGAATGCATTTTCCGGCATCGCAGACAAGTCCGCCTGAGCAGGAACCGCATGAGTGACCGCAGGAATCGGTGCCGCATTCCAGTTCGCCGCAACTTGCGACACATTCGCAGACTTTCGTTGTTTCGTTGCAGGTGTCGATAGAATTCTTGCAGCTGCATGTTCCGCCGCAGCCGTCATCACCGCATGTCGTTCCGTCGCATTTCGGTTCGCACTGGCAGGTGAACGAGTTGGCGTTGCACATTTCATTTGCTCCGCATGTTCCGCAGACTCCGCCGCAACCGTCGCTTCCGCACTGTTTTCCTGCGCAGTTCGGCTGGCAGTTTGGATCAGACGGATCACCTGGAGTTGTGGGATTTGTCGGATCAGTCGGATTTGTAGGATCTGTCTGATTTTCCGAGCCAGTGTCTGCCGCGGTATCGGTATCTCCTTCTTTGCCGCTGTCTGCAGCCGTATCGGAAGATGAGCCTGTATCGACAGCTTCGCTTTCTTCATCGTCATCGCTTACGCACGCAACGAAAACGAACATCGCGAGGATCAGGGATAAAACGGTCAAAAACTTTTTCATATAAACCTCTATTTAATATTCGAGGGTCGTGTCTTCAACGATGAGACAATCTCCGTTTGTGACGAATTCATACTTTGTTTTTGCGATGATTCCGCTGTTGTCAATGTATTCTCTCATTTCATAGAGTTTGATTCCGCTGATTTCTGCGTTTATTTTTGCACCGTTGCCTGAGAGTTGACTGCCGTTTTCAACTGAATTGACTTTTATAGTCCCTTCTTTCGGAAGGAATCTTTTGAAATCGTTGGAAACTTTGTGGTCTTCATTTACGTAGAAACAGAGTAGCTTGTTGTCCAGAGCGCTTTTTCCGTCACAGTGTTCAATACTTGTCGAAAGATCGACTGTATCTCCTGCTTTTGCGGCACCTGACTTGAAGGTGAGGGCATATTTGTCATCCTGAGTTTTATCTCCTGTATTCGGAGTATATGCGTTGGTTGTGGTTCTGAAATAAATATATCCGTTGTTGTTTACTGATTCTCCAACAGGTTCAAGCGTTATTTTTGTGCAGTATTTGCATGTGTGAGCCGATTCAACACAGATACCTTCTTCGCCGCAGCCTTCGCCGCAGGTTCCGCCGCAGCCGTCGTCGCCGCAGGTCCAGCTTTCTTCGCAGTGAGGAACGCATTCGCAAACGCCTGTATCTTCGATGCATTTTTCGTTTGATTTGCAACCGCAGAAGCCGCCGCAGCCGTCTTCGTCTGTGCAAAGTTTGCCTTCGCATTTAGGAGTACAGGTGCTGATGCATATATTGGTCGCTTCACTGCATACGGCATCGTCAGGGCAGGTTCCGCATGTTCCGCCGCAGCCGTCGCTTCCGCATTCTTTGCCGCCGCACTGAGGAGTGCATCCGCCGGGAGTAGTGTTGTCACCAGGATTGGTATTGTCACCCGGATTGGTATTGTCGCCGGGATTGGTGTTGTCGCCGGGAGTAGTACTGTCTCCTGGAGTTGTATTGTCATCATCGGTGTTGGTGTTGTCACCGGGGTTGGTGTTGTCACCTGGATTGGTGTTATCATCGCCAGGGTTGGTGCTGTCACCTGGAGTAGTATTGTCGCCGGGAGTTGTATCGCCGGAAAGGCCTTCTTCCAGATCGTCTTCCTCGACACATGAAACAAAAACAAGCATCGCGAGAATCAAAGAAAGGATAGTCAGGAACTTTTTCATGAGAAATCTCCTTCAAAATTGTTAGTTTCCAGGGAAGTAAAGGGTTTCGTTCGTTATTTCTATGCATTTGCCGCCGGGGATTTCATAAGTAGCGTCCGTATCTAAATTGTGGCCTGTTTCAACAAGTCTGACATTGCTTATTGCAGCAGAAATGCTTGCATCAGAGGTGTTGAGCGAGCTGAGATCAACTGTTCCGCTCTGCTGGAAGTAAAGTTTGTCGGAAGTCTGGATGTAAAGGCAGACTATGCTCATCTCTTTGCTGCAGTTTAGATATTTCGGGAAAGTTGAAAGATCTACAGGATTCGACAGGCTCTCAGGGCGTTTTATCGTAAATTTGAAGTCTCTGCTGGAATTGCCAGTGTAGCTTGCTTCGTACATGAATTTTGTGCTTGTGTGAGTCTGTCTTTCACGAAGTTGTGAAACCGTTATTTTCTCGCATTCGTAGGGAACGCAGTGTGCCTGATCAGCGTCGCACGCTTCATTTGCGGCGCAGCCTGAACCGCATATTCCGTCACAGCCGTCGTATCCGCATACTTTGCCTGCACAATCAGGAACGCAAGTCGGTTCTGTAGGATCGGTAGGATTCGTCGGATCGTCCGGATTCGTCGGATCGTCAGGATTTGTCGGATCGTCCGGGTTCGTCGGATCATCCGGATTTGTCGGATCGTCCGGGTTCGTCGGATCGTCCGGGTTCGTCGGATCGTCCGGATTCGTCGGATCGTCAGGATTTGTCGGATCGTCAGGATTTGTCGGATCGTCCGGGTTCGTCGGATCGTCCGGGTTCGTCGGATCAGTATCGTTGACGTCTGTGTCATTTACGTCGGTGTCGTTGACATCAGTATCATTGACATCAGTGTCGTTTACATCGGTGTCGTTTACGTCTGTGTCATTTACATCAGTGTCGTTCACGTCTGTATCGTTTACATCAGTGTCATTGACATCGGTGTCGCCTTGTGTTTCGGAGTCAGCTGTATCATTCTGATCTGTCGGTTCTGTGTCGGTCTGCGTCTGGGTATCAGCCGGAGTGTCGGTGTCAAGATAGTCGCCATACCAGTCTTCATCAGTTACTTTTGAGCATGAAACAAATGTCGCGATTGCAAGAAGTGCAAGCAGAATCGTGAGGTTTTTCATTTTTCTCTCCTAACAAAATAAAAAACGTGATTGTTTTGGTAGAGTTTACCATCCGTCAGTCAAGGCATCCAACAAATTATAGAACCAGCTGTAGGTCGGATCCGATTTCTCAAATGTTATTTTCGTAGTTTTAAGGTTAAGGCATGCTCCGTCCTCACCCAAAACACTTGTTAAATTGTTGTTGTCGTCGATTTCGACTTTTTCAAGCATTACGCCTGTAAATTTTACAGTGATCGTTTCCGTTTCATTCCATCCGTCATCTTCTGTGTCGTAAATTGTTTCTACTGTTCCGTCTTTCTGGAAGTAGGTCGGTTTGGTACTGTCACTGCCGTCTTCATTGACATAAAGGAAAAATCCGCTCTCGGCATCCCATTTTATATTCTCCAGATAAAATGTTCCTTGATAAGTCGGAAGGTTCGAAAACTTTACAAAGAAAGTATCAGCCGCGTCCGAACCTGTGTTGGGTGCATAGGTCGTTTTGAATACGGCGGATTCAGACGAATAGGGGGAATTGTCATCCAGTGACAAAGCGGAGGTCAGCTCGATTTCTGTAACCGTATTACAGTGGGTCAGAACGCACTTGTATTCATAGTTGCAGAATTGATTCTCTGCGCATGGTTCACCGCAAGTTCCGCCGCAATCATCATCGCCGCACTCTTTGCCTGTGCAGTCAGGAACGCAGGGCGGCTCAGTCGGATCATCCGGGTTGGTCGGATTGTCCGGATTTGTCGGATCATCCGGGTTGGTCGGATTGTCCGGATTGGTCGGATCGTCCGGGTTGGTCGGGTCGTCCGGGTTTGTCGGATCGTCCGGGTTGGTCGGGTCGTCCGGGTTGGTCGGATCGTCCGGGTTTGTCGGATCGTCCGGGTTGGTCGGAGCGTTCGGGTTGGTCGGATCATTCGGGTTCGTCGGATCGTTCGGATTGGTCGGATCGTCCGGATTGGTCGGATCGTTTGGATTCGTCGGATCATCCGGGTTCGTCGGATTGTCAGGGTTGTTCGGGTCGTTCGGGTCGTTCGGGTCGGTTGTATCAGCCGTATCCGGGTTTTCAGAGTCACTGACATCAGTGTCGTTTACGTCAGTGTCATTTACATCTGTGTCGGCTTGTGCTTCGGAGTCAGCTGCTTCTGAGTCGCTCTGAGCTTCAGCGTCATCCGGATACTCACCGTACCAATTTTCTTCTTCTGTGCCCTTGCAGGAAACAAAAGTTGCGAGTGCAAGAACTACAAGCGTCATCATAAAGTTTTTCATCTTTCCCTCCTAATTGTGGTAATCAAAAAACATAAAAATCGTTATATTATACTCATGATAATTTAAAAATAAATAGTAATGTTGAAAAAAAGTGAAGACTATTGTGCGGAACAACTCAGAGTTTCATTTGTGATTTCAAAACACTTTCCGCCGGGAACGACTGCACCGACATCACTGTTGTATGTATTGGTATTGATTTCAAAAAGTCTGATACCGTTGAGTGCTGCTTCAAGTTTTCCGCTGCTTTCAAGTGTCGTAATGTTTATTGTTCCCCCCTGGGTAGGGAAGTAGAACTTGTTGCTGTCGTTGATGTCCTTGATGTAAATGCATACGCTGTTTTTTTCAGGCCAGCCGTCTGTTTTATCTCCGAGAGATGTTTCTCCTTTGCAGTTGCCGAGGAATGTCATGGTGGAAAGATCAGTTTCTTTCATCATCGAAAGTCCCTGAAGTCTGAGCCAGAATTCGTGTTTTAGTTCCGAACTGTCGCCTTCTTTGAACGATGACACATAGAAAAATTCCTCATTTTCAAGCTGACTCGTTGTGCTGGAACGGGAGAGGTCGTTGACTGTTATCTTAGTACATTCATATTTAACACACTGAGTCTGATCAGGGCTGCAGCCCATATTTTCGCCCTGGCATACGCCGTTGTTTTCACCGCAGGTCCCGCCGCATCCGTCAGATCCGCAAATTTTGTCTGTGCCGTCTTCGGTTTTGCAGCTGGGAACGCAGAGATTGTCCAGAACAAGATTTTCGATCTCAACGCAGCTTCCGTTCGTGACAGGTTCCGACCTTCCGTCTTTGATCAGAACTTCGACAAGTTTGGCGTTAAGAGTGCCTTTGATCCCGTTGGAAGAGTCAACTTCGGTGATCTCCAGTGTTCCGGATTCCTGAAACAGGAATTTTGCCGGCTTGTCGTTGCTGATATCCTGGGAAATACTTACACACTCGGTGCATGTTTCGTAGTTTCCGTTGTTGTATGTCGTCGGATCGGCAGGATCGTAGTTCAGACTGTAGGTCTTTACTTTCGGGTCGCCGTCAAGCTGGAAAATGACCTCAAGTTCGTCTTTCAAATCGCTTCCGAGAGCATCCTGGATCTCTGCGCGGTATATGCCGGCTGATTCGTAGTGTAGTGATTGCGGTTTGAGTGAAGAAATTTTGGTACATGTTACCGGTTCCGGATTTGTGGTGGGGTCGGTAGGATCTGTTGTCGGATCAGTCGGGTCCGTCGGATCAGTCGGATTTGTCGGATCGTTTGTCGGGTCAGTAGTCGGATTTGTCGGATCCGTGGTCGGTTCAGCTGTTGGGTCTGTCGTCGGGTTTGTCGGATCTGTATCGCCCGTGTCAGTATCTCCGCCGGGATTGCTGCCTGTGTCGCCTGAAATCGTGTCTGCTGTATCGTCATCTTCATCGTCAACGCAGGAAACAAAGAAGAACATTGCAAAAATCAGGGAAATGATCGTCAAAAACTTTTTCATAAGAGCCTCCCAAAAAACAAAAAATAAACAAAACGGAGAATATTAGTGAAAAAAGAAATTAAGACAAATTTTGTAATTCGTGATTTTTAGTAGTTTTGATATTCAAGCGTCGGATCATTTGTGATTTTAAGGCATGCGCCGTCAGCTGGGATCGACTCTCCGAGGCTGTTGATCGTGACCTGCTCAAGCACTACACCGGTAAGTTTTGCGTAAAGCGAGCTTATTGTTCCGGAATTGATTTGTACATCGACATAGACACTTCCAGCTTTCTGAAGATAGCAGTCTCCGTTGGAAGAATCGCAGTATTCGTCTCCGTGAACATATAAGAAAAGTCCGCTGCTGCTGTATCCGTCGTCATTTTTCCAATTCGTTCCTGCGAGTTCGTGATTTCCGGGATAATTAGACTCGTAACCATAAAGCCTCAGGTAGAAAGAATAGGTCGTAGTGAAATCTGTGTTTGTAGTGTAGGTCGCTTTGAATATGTCATACCTGTATAATGATAACGGGGAAGAAGAACTCTTAATATAGCTGAGTGTGGGATTAAGAGTGATTTCGGTGCATCTATCAGTGGGCTCGTCCGGATTTGTCGGATCATCCGGATTTGTCGGATCGTCCGGATTTGTCGGATCGTCAGGGTTGGTCGGATCATCAGGATTGGTCGGATCGTCAGGGTTGGTCGGATCGTCAGGGTTGGTCGGATCGTCAGGGTTGGTCGGATCGTCAGGGTTGGTCGGATTGTCCGGATTCGTCGGATCAGTCGGATCGGTTGAGTCTGTGTCGTTGATATCAGTATCGTTGACATCAGTGTCATTAACGTCGGTATCATTGACATCAGTATCGTTGACATCAGTATCGTTGACATCAGTGTCATTAACGTCGGTATCATTGACATCAGTATCGTTGACATCAGTATCATTGACATCTGTGTCGTTAACGTCGGTGTCGTTGATATCGGTGTCCGTATTTGTGTCTGTCGCATCGGTGTCAGTGTTCGTATCGCCGTTCTGATCAGTGTCGTTCTGATCCGATGTGTCGGAAGAATCAGCGGTGTTGTCTGTGTCAGGTACTTCGATCAGATCATCAAGATTTTTGCCGCTGCACGCAGTGAGCATAAATGCGGCGATAAGCGCAAGTGTGATAGTGAAAAACTTTTTCATCATAAACTCCAAAAACATTGATAAACAAAAATCGCAGTATTTTAATGAAAAATGCGGTTAAATCAAGCCTAAATCGTCAGAGCCGAGCAGCCGTCGGAGCTTTTTGAATCAGTTGAACTGTCGTCGGCGGTATCGTTTGAGCCGGAATTATCTGTATCGGTATCGTCGAGATTGTCGAAGTAGCACCAGCAGCCGTCGGTACAACGGGTATCGAACTCGCAGTCGCTGTCGCTGTGGCAGCCCCAGTTTCCTCCATAACACTCTGAACATTTGCCGTTTTCACAGTGATATCCCGGATCGCAGTCAATGTGTTTTGTGCATTCTTTCTGACTTTCGGAACCCGAATCTGTATCTGTGTCATCCGGATTTGCGATGTAGCACCAGCATCCGTCGCAGGCATAACCAGGGTCGCAGTCGGCGTTGGTGTCGCATTCCTTCTGTCCCATACATTCGTCAGCGGGATCGGTCGGATCGTGTGAATTTGCCACGTCAAATGCAGAAGTTTCGATTTCAAGGCACTTGGTTCCTGCAAAAAAAGTGGTGGAATTGTCTTCCGCGATATCGGCTTCGACAAGTTTCGCCGTGATCGTTCCTTTGATCATGTTCTTTTCGCCGACTGATTCCACGTTAATGGTGCCGCCGTGCTGGAAATACATTTTCGTGTAGTCTTCAAGCCCTGAGTCGTAGCCTGAATAGAGTCTCACTGCCTCGGTGCAGGTGTCATAATTGAGGTTTTTGTCGCTTCCGAGGTCGTAAGTTCCTGCCTTTATTTTGGTTTCGTTTTCCGGGAGGAAAAATGTCATGTAAACATAAGGTCTGCCGCCATCCATGCTTGTGTAGAAAGAGTTGGAGTAGTATTTTTTCAATGTGCCGAAATCGATCGAAATGCCGGTGCATTCGGAGAGATCGAGCGGCTGGCACTGCGACTGGTCAAGGCTGCAGCCTTCGTTTTTGCCGCAAGTTCCGCATACGCTGCTGCATCCGTCGCTTCCGCAGACTTTGCCTGTGCAGTCGGGAGTGCAGATCGTGTCCCATGTCATGTTTTCAACATCGTAGCAGTTGCCGCCTTCTATGGGCATGAAATATTCGTTCACTTCGACAAGTCTGAACGAAGCGTTTCCCTGTGATTCCAGTGTTCCTTCCTTGACTTTTGTGATATTGAAAGTTCCGCTTGTCTGCGAATAGAGTTTCTGTCCCTTGTCTTCGTAAAGTATCAGGCAGGTGTCGCAGGATTCTCTGTCGGTAAGAACGGTCGTTCCGACTTCAAGTTTTGTGAGAGCTTCTCCGCTGCTGTTCCAGAATTCGATCTGGAGGATATCCTTGATCCCGGGATCTCCCGCCGCGTTGCCGACTGCATTTGCGAAATAAACCGTTGAATCGCGGTATACGTTTTCAAACTCGAGTTTCTGGCACTCCGCGCCGTATGAGACAAAGAAAAACATCAAGATAACAGTAAAAGTCAGAAATTTTTTCATAGCAATAGTCTCCGAAATTGGAATAAACAAAACGGGGAATGTTAGTGAAAAAAGAGATTAAGACAATTTTTACTTTTAGTATGAAATCGTGGTGTTTTTGATTGTAAGGCAGCCGCCGCCATTGGGAGTCGAAGTGTAGGTTCCATCGGTTGCGATGTCGACTTCCTGGAGTTTTACTGACGTGAGCTGAGCCGAGAATGTGCCTGATGAGCTGTCGAAATTTGAGAATTTGATCGTTCCGCTCTGCTGGAAGTAACTTTTGTCATCGTCAGTGAAAACAAGAAGGAAAATGCCCGATTCGTCAGCGTAGTTCGTGCCGGAAAGGTTATGCTGGCTGTTTACGGAACTTTCATTGATTATCTGAAGAACGAACTCGTCTTTGGAACTTGAACTCGGAGAATAGGAAGCGGAGTATTCATAGAAATCTTCATCAGGATCGCTTCCATCCGTCATCGTCAGTGATCCGAGAGTGATTTCGGTGCATTCTGACTGAGGATCAGTCGGATCATCGGAATCTGTATCATCCTGGAAATTTGACCATGCTGCGCTCTCTATTTCATAGCAGTCACCGTTAGGAGTGAAAGTCGACTCATATGTGCTGTCATTGATTGTTGCCTCAGCAAGTTTAACGGTGACAGTACCTTTATAATAAGGATAGGAGTCGTCAGAAAAATCAGTTTTAGTGATCTGAAGAGTTCCTTTCTGCTGGAAGAAGCTTTTTACTAAAGCATAGCTGTCAGAATTATAGAGAGACAAGTTTACGCACTGGTTGCAGGTTGAATAGTTGGCATTGTTGCCTGTGCCCAGATCGTAGGTTCCTACTGCTGCATAGTCTTTCCAGTTTCCGTTCTGATCTTCCGGATAGAACGAGAATGAAAGCATTCCGATATAATTTCCAGGAATTCCTGTCAGATCAATAGAAATAAGGTTGTTCGGATAATAATATTCTCCGTCGTCATAATAGTCCAACGCCGGATCGAAAGAAAGACCTGTACATTCTTTCTGGGAACCAGGATCAGTCGGATCGGTCGGATTCGTAGGATCCGTAGGATTTGTGGGATCAGTCGGATCGGTCGGGTTTGTTGGATCTGTCGGGTCAGTCGGGTTTGTAGGATCCGTAGGATTTGTGGGATCAGTAGGATTTGTCGGATCAGTCGGTGTTGTGTCATCGCTTTCACCGCTGTTTTCTTCTGCTTCTTCACAGGTTCCTTTTACTGCATCGCATCTTTTGCCTGTGCAGAGTTTGACTTTTTCCCATACATAGTCTTCGCATTTCAGGAGAATGTCGCCGTCGCATTTAAACGTGTCGGAAGTTTCGCAGGGAGAACCTGCAATCGCATCTTTAATATCTTCTTCGTCGACGCATGAAACAAAAATGAACATTACAAGGATCAAAGAGAAAATCATCAAAAACTTTTTCATAAGTGCCTCCAATATGAATAAACAAAGCGCAATATTTTAGTGAAATAGTTTGTTAATGGAAGTTTTTTTAGTATCCGCGGTCGTGATATTCAAAGTCGACTAAGTCGTAGCATTTTCCGCCTGCGACAGGAATTGTGTAGCGGACGCCGTTGTCATCGCGATACATAGTAACTTCTTCAACCATGACATCTTCAGTCGAGAAGGAAATATAGGTCGATTCCTTGTCATATTCGTAAATGGTGAGAGTTCCTTTCTTCGGAAAATAGAATACTGTGCTGTCGGCATCATTTATGTCCTCTATCTCCCAAAGAGAGAGTGTGACTCCGGCAGCGCCGGAAACGCTGTTCTCGTCAAGGATGTGTTCTCCGACAGCATTTGCCGTATCGACGATCTCCATGTAAAAAATATTGTAGTCTGCGCCTGTAGACGCCGAATACATTGTCTGGTATGTCGGAATGCCGTAATTCATGTAATAATTTAAAGAAACGATGTTCATGTCGAGTGTTTCGCAGTCGTAGGGGACGCATTCGGTCTGAGCGGCATTGCAGGCAAGTTCGCCGCAGCCGTCACCGCATGTCCCGCCGCAGCCGTCGTCTCCGCAGATTTTGCCGTCGCAGTCGGGACGGCAGATCGTATCCCATTCAAGATTTTTGACGTCGTAACATCTTCCGCCATCTACTGGTTCGTATTTGCTGTCGATCTCAACCAGCCTGAAAGAACCGTGTCCGCGTGAACGCAAAGTTCCTTCCTGCACTTCTTCAAAAACGAGTTCGCCGCTTTCCTGAAAGTATTTTTTTGTCGGTGTCGTTTCGTTTGTTTTAAAGTCTTCCCCGAGGAAAATGCAGTATTCGCAGGTCTTTCTGCTGTCCGAAAGAGTGAAAGTTCCGGTTTCCAGCTCTTTTTTGTTACGGAAATCGATGTCGAGAACATCTGAATACGCCTTGTCGCCCGCCATACCGTTTTCAGCGTAGGCTTCGTAGTAGTCTCCGCTTGAAGAGTTCATATAGTATACTTCGCCGAATTCCAGGGTTTCGCATTCACGCTCCGCCGCAGTGTCGGAATCGTCAGATTTCTTGTAGATACATGTGCCGTTTTCGCAGACAAGACCTTCGTCGCAGGTGTTGTCTTCCAAACACGGACCGTTGTATTCGCCGGGCTGTATGTCGCTGCCGTATTCAATGTCGTCATCGGGATCTTCATCGTTATTGCCGCCTGGTTCTGTGTCTGAAGCAGGATCCGTGTCGGATGAATCGGCTGTGTCCGTGACATCTGTATCGGTATCGCCGGTATCAGTTTTGTCTTTGTCTTTTTTGCTGCCGCCGCATGAAATAAAGAAAAGTGCCGCAAAAATCAGAAGTGAAATCATCAGAAATTTTTTCATAACTGCCTCCAATTGTAAATAAGCAAAACGGTGTATTTTAGGAAAGTCGTGTTTTAAAGGAAGTTTTTTTGATTAATTAAATAATAAAGGAGAGCCCTTAAGAGATCATTAATAGTCATCATAAAAATATCTGACCGTGGTATTATTGATTTTAAGGCATGCACCGTTGGTAACCGGTGTCGTTTCAAATGTACTGGAGTTTATCGTGACTTCCTCAAGCACTACATTTGAAAGTGTCGCTCTAAGATCATCATAGCAATATGTAAAGATGCAGAAGCCCAAGCCGTATTCGAAGTCATAGGTGACTTTGACCGTTCCTTCTCTCTGGAAGTAGTATTTACTGCCGCCGTCCTCGTGAATCAGCAGGAAAAGTCCGAAATCATCTTTATAGTTCGTTCCTGCAAGGTAATATGTTCCATTGTAATCAGAAAGATCGTAAAACTGCATATAGAAAATATCATCATCGGAAGAACCGGTGTTTGGAGTATAGCTGGTCTTGAACATATCAGAATAGTCGTCGGATTTATAAAGTTCGAGAGTAGTGTTGAGAGTGATCTCGGTGCATTCTTCTTCCTGAGGTTCGGTCGGATCGGTCGTGGGTTCGGTAGTCGGATCGGTCGTGGGTTCAGTTGTCGGATCAGTTGTAGGTTCTGTGGTCGGATCAGTCGTAGGTTCAGTTGTCGGATCAGTTGTCGGTTCGGTAGTAGGTTCAGTGGTCGGTTCAGTTGTCGGATCGGTCGTGGGTTCAGTTGTCGGATCGGTCGTGGGTTCAGTTGTCGGATCAGTCGTGGGTTCTGCGGTCGGTTCAGTTGTGGGTTCGTTTGTCGGCTCTTCGGTCGGTTCGGTAGTTGGTTCTTCAGTCGGATCTTCGGTCGGCTCGGTAGTTGGTTCCTCAGTCGGCTCAGTAGTGGGTTCAGTTGTCGGATCTTCATTTTGACCCGGTTCCGGCAGGCCGTCTCCCTGATCGTCGTTCTGTCCGGGGTCAGGCAGACCTTCGCTCTGATTGTCTCCGGAATTGTAGCCGGAGCTGTCGTTATCGCCTTTGTCCGAGCTGCCGTTGTTTTCTCCGCTCTGATTGTAACTGTCGGTGTCGACGAAATCCAGGTCTTCATCTTCGACACATGATGCGAGAAGAAGCGCTGCCAACATCATCAGCGTAATTGTTAATAATTTTTTCATCGCAAAACTCCACAGAATGTTAATAAGCAAAACACTATATTTTAATGAAATAAAAAATTAAAGAAAGTTTTTTTTGAAAAATCAGAGTGAAATTACGGTTTTGGACGTTTTTTTTATTCTGTGAGATCCCATGAGAAGTTGTCTACATCGTAGCATTTGCCGCCGGGAACAGGAACGTATCTCGAGTCAACTTCCTCAAGTCTGAAAGATGCTGATCCTGCTGATTGCATTGTGTCAGGGATATAGCTTATATCATCGAAAGTGAGGGTCTGGTTTATGAATGTTTTATAATTGTCGAGATATGCGTCAGTTGACGGATTATACATATCTTCATAGAACTCCAGCGTAACGGCAACTACATCTGCGAAATTGGTCGGGTAGAAGTAACCGCTGCTGTTTTGTCCGTAGAATTCCATAATAAGCATGTCATAAAGCGATGTGCTTCCAGCTTCGTTAGTTATAGCGTAATAGTACTGCTGTGCTGTCTCAGAGCTTGTTGCAAGATGTACATCTTCCGGATCAAAGGAAAGATCTTCGCATTCATAATCAACACACTGTCCTTCAGCGTTGCAAGCCTGACCTTCACATTCGCCGCAGGTTCCGCCGCAGCCGTTGGGACCGCAGACTCTGTCACCGCACTCAGGAACGCATTCAAAGGAACCTGATTCGATTTCAAAGCAGCCACCGTTTGTCTTGAAAGTCGATGTCGCGTCATTAGCTATTTCTACTTCGGCAAATTTTGCGGAAATCGAGCCTTTGATCGCATTGGTATCATCATCGAAAGAATCGATTTTCAAGTTTCCTTCTTTCTGGAAATAAAATTTTGTGTAGGAACCATCAACAACATCTGCCCTGATAAGAACGCATTCTGTGCAGGTCTTGTAGTTTGTATTGTCGCCGGTTCCTAAATCGTGGTCTCCTACGGTCGGAGCTGTTCTTGTATCGCCCCAGAATTCCATGGAGAGCCGCGGATCTTCACCTACGTACCAGGTATAGGAAGATGAACCGAAAGTGAAGTCATCCCATTCTATGGAAAGACCTGTACAATCAACCGGTGCCGGCGGATTTGTGGGATCGGTCGGGTCAGTCGGATTGGTTGGGTCAGTCGGATCGGTCGGATTTGTAGGATCAGTCGGATCATCGGAATCTGCATCATCCTGGAAATTTGACCATGCTGCGCTCTCTATTTCATAGCAGTCACCGTTAGGAGTGAAAGTCGACTCATATGTGCTGTCATTGATTGTTGCCTCAGCAAGTTTAACGGTGACAGTACCTTTA
>Ga0265298_10002083_pt1 | contig 28605 bp, 23 predicted proteins | sample AusTroGonzalo_MG_3_FD_193486 | JGI IMG/M metagenome (GOLD analysis project Ga0265298, IMG submission 193486) | Bovine rumen microbial communities from tropical cattle in Woodstock, Queensland, Australia - Gonzalo_01 | ecosystem: Host-associated > Mammals > Digestive system > Stomach > Rumen ...
CTTGCCGGCCAGGATCATGTTTTCCATGGTGCTGTGGTCGGTGGGGACATGTTCCTGGCAGATCCAGAGGGCGTCGAACCCGGTGAGTCCGGCGATCTCCGCGACCCGCGGACAGGAGAGGTTGGATTTGAAGCAGAGGGCCTTTTTCCCGGCCCGGATTTTTTCCAGCACGCGGCTTTTTCTCGGTGTGATCATGATTTCTTCCATTGGTTATTTTTCAATAGTGTTTCAGTTACAGACATTTCCGTTTTTCCTCTTCCGTTTTTTAAGACAACGCTGTGGATTAAAAACTTTTTCCTCAGTAACCGCCGTCGATATGACCTTTTGCATCATATTCCCGAAGCAGTCGGTATGCCCACTGACGGTTGGATATAGCGTCTCCGCTCAGAAACAGCATTCGGTAGCGCCGTTCCGGGTCCAACTGTTCTTTGTCGTCTGGATGATAGTAATACATTTTTTCCGGGGCGAGCTTGTTCAGGACCAATTCCGCTGCTTTCCGGGCATCGGGATAAATCTCCGGGATCAGGCGTGACAGCTGCAGTCCCGCGCGCACGATCATCGTGCTCCATGCCGAGCGGGGACACTCTTTTTCCCGAGGGACTGCCGTTTCCGTTTTCTGATCGTAGTACATATTGATCCAGAAAAAACCGTCCTCCGTCAGGGATTTTCTGTACTGACCCCACTCTTTGCGCAATCCGGAATAGAGTTTTTCAAACCACTCTTCCGGAAGCGGCGCGAAATCGACCATCAGCTCGAAATTCATCGTGTCCATGGCTATATGGTCGGCGCTGCAGTAAAGATATCCGTTCCGCACCAGATATTCCGGGACAATATCCCGGTGTTCGTTCAGGATCCGCAAGGCCTCCTTCCGGAAGGCTTCCTTCCCTGAATAGCGGTATGCCAGCATCAGCAGCGGCGGGAAACGCAGCGGCGGCCAGACCATATTCACCCGGTCAAAGTAGGTAAGAACATATTTCCTCCGCTGCCAGAACTCGGCGATCCCGATGATGATCTCCGCGATTTTCTCCCGGTCCGCCTCCGATGCGAACGGGTAATAGTTATGCATCGAATGAACTGTATAAAGACACTGGTCGGTGCTGGTTTGATGGGACAGCCGGTCTCCCCATATCTTTGGGAAAAAACCTTTTTCCAAGGTCTGGCCGATATTATAGATATAGACCAAGGCATCAAAAGAACGTTTTGCCCGTTTCCGGATTTCCTCTGTACCGCTCCCCGGCGTCCGCAAGGCGCTGCACAGAGAATTCAAATAGGCTCCCGTCGTCATGCCGCAGTTTTCATACATTCCCAGTTCGGCCGGAGTGAAGTTGTCCGGACCCCAGTGACAGGGCGAGTTGAAAAGCGTCGGCTTGATCTTGGCATACGGCTCGTAAAATGCATCGTCCGCAGGTTTGAGTGTCGCCGCATCAATAAACGTGTAGATCACTCCATGCGGGTCGACAAAGTGCTTTTCCAGATATCCGTCGAAATTATCCATCGCTGCAATTCCTTTCTCTGAAGAGGTGATTTCCATTTTGGCCGGAAGCCGATACGGTGCGGGGAAGAAGGCATCGGGCAGTTTTGACGGCAGCGAAGTCCGGCCTCAGCGCACCATCGGGTGATCATAACAATGCCGGTTATTGGAGGGATAAAACAGAACCTTTTCCTTCTTGAATGTCCACTGCCAAATCGGGATCCAGGACAAAATACCCGTTCAGCCCCTTACCCGAGTGAATTGTACCGCGAAATCCGGAAGGATCATGGAATTTTATCTTCCACCAGCCGGCAACTGGTTTTTTAACCTCAAACCGGAAATACCGGGTATTTTTTTTGCGTTCGCTCTGATAACTTTTCCCGTCCGGATCTATCAGTTCGACATTCAGCCTGATTCCGTTAAAATGGATCTGCATTTCAGGCAAATTCTCCGGCACACGGAAATAGAGAGGATCTTTCATCGCCCAGACCATTAAAGTGGAATCAGATTTGATCCTGGAACCCAAAGCGAATGGCATATTCGCCGATTTCACTTTCCACCGGTAATAAGCGACAACCTCGCCCATCGGCGAATAGAAGAGATAATAATACTCCCCTTTTCGAACAGGAAAAGTTATTCTGCCCTGTCTGGCAATACTATGATAATATATTTTCCCATTCCGGTCAAGAACCGTGTAATAAGCAATCTGGGGCAAATATGCATTCCCTGTGCGAGGATCTTTTTCGGATTCTGTTTCGAGTTGGAATTCGGCGTTGCCATCCTTGTCTGCGTAAACAATAATGTCCTGATGATAACGGAAATAGCTGCTGTACTGGGATTTTTCCCGGTTTTTGATCTCTTCGGCACGCACCGGCCGGACAGAATTCAGCTTGACCGCAGCCCGTCTCATGTGGATCGTGAGACTTGGCGGATTGACATGGAAAAACAAATCTCCGCCGGGAAGGCGTCTCTTGTTGAAAACCTGAAATTCCGCCGGACTCATTTTCAGAGGAGATGGAGTGTCCTTGATAAAATTGAGCTGTACCAGGTGATAACGCAGAAGTTTCAGATTCTCCCCCAGCATGGCAAGACGCCATTTCTGATTTTCATCCATGGGATATTTTTGCGCATCCAGGTAAAGCTGCTCCACCCGGTTCCACTCGGCAGCATATACTTCCGCCAGCATGTCCGGGGTCATATGGTAACCGACTTGTCCTTTCCGGTCGGTCATAAAACGGGTCATGCTTTTTTCAAGCAGCTGATAGAGTTCACGAATTTTCGGAGCAGCTCCTCCATACGCTTTATTCAGATACTGATCCATCAACTGGTACGGATCCAGTTTCGAGTTCCACAGCAGCTTCGTCATCATCCAGTTGAGAATTGAACTGTGGCCAAAGCCTGGATTCAAAAAGACAGTATAGCCTACATAAGCCGGATCGGCATTGATGGCATCGAATGTATCTTTCAACATTCCCGGATATGGCGACATGGGAGCTCCGGCATTTTGATTCAGCCAGAAATCCAAGCTGAAATATACTTTCTGCTTGAATACACCCCGCCAGGATTTTTCCCATTTCTTCCAGGTTTCATTGATCGGACTGTAAAGCCGGATCGGCCCATATGCCGTCTGCAGCGGAGCCATCCCGCCGATAATGTTGTCCGGCATTTTGGAAACACCTTCCTTGGGAACAAATTCATATCTCTGATAAACATAACCGCGAAGCAGAATATCCGGCAGTTGTTCGGCAACCCGGCGGTAATAATTCATGACAAGCTTAGTCCAGCTCTGCTGCAGAAAATTTAAACCTGTGGGGCCGATAACCGCCGGATCAAGCATTTCAGTTTGGCTCTGACATTCTTTACAGTTGCAGTAAGGCGCCCCGTCCGTCGGAGACATGTAAAATACCGTATGCTTACCCTTGGAACGTTTGGACAGGGTTCGGATTCTCTGCGCGATGTCATCGCTCACAGCCGGATTGCTGATACAAAGATAAACATTGCCGACCGGCGGAACTCTTTTACCGTCCGGCGAAAGCTGAAAATATTCCGGATGTTCCCGGAATGTGGCTTCCCGGCTTTTGAGCAAAGACAAATTGGCATCCCGACCGCCTTCTCTCGGATAAAGATGCGGCCAGGAATGCTGGTCACGCCAGTAGTTGGGTCCTGCCACTATATAATGATTGTAGCGGTTGAACGTAAGCCATTCTCGAATAAGCGGATCATTCGAGAAGGGACTGATAAATAAATACCAGATGATTTGGCGCATTGCGAAACGCGGTTTGTAGCGGATATTCAGCGATTCAATTTTGAGGTCCGGATTTTTCGGAGGATACCAGATTCCTTTAGATCCGGGCGTCAGCCAGGAAATTCCGATCTGATATTCCAGAAAATCGTAAACGGCATACAAAGTCCCGTAACTGCGTCCTCCTTCTTTATTTCCATATTTCGTCGGACCGTCATTGCGTAAATCTTTTCCCGCAATAAACAAGTCCTGACCATGGGTCAGCATCCGATATTCTTCATACGCAAACCCGGAAAGATCTATACCGGCTTTCCTTGCAGACTCCGAATCCCCCAACGCGATCATGGGTGACCGGGGACTCCGGACAATATCCAATTGTTTTCCGATGACCGGTTTCAAATGCGTCTGCAATTCCTTTGCGGCTTTCATTACGCTGGGCGGCGCATTCTTTGGACAATATATCACCGCGTTTTTGAACTCGAATGCGGACAATGCGGTTGTTACGGCGCATATTAATAGGATTCCGATAGTTTTGCTTGTCATTTTGCTTTCCCTGTTCCTCTATCCGGAGAGCCATTTTCAAAATGTTTTGGCTCATCTTATTAAAAATTGGTCGGTTTGAAATTATCTCCAACGTTATTACTTCCTTCCATACACGACGGTGTTACCAACGTTCAGGTAGCCGGGATCCTTATTACCGACTTTATTCTTTGTCCCGTGAGCTTCATAAAGCTTTTGACCTGCCAAACCGTCAACATGTCCATCCAAAGCGAGGGAATTTGCCTTTCGGGTATGGCGGGCATGTACCCAGCCATCACCAGGGCGTTCTATATTTGCGTAAACAACTTGCATCTGGGCTGCTGATATGGAGTCAAACAAGTAATAAAATTCGGAAGGTGTTCCAAAATCATAACTGGTATTCACAGCATCATTCCAACTGGAATAAACTCTTCCTCTTCCCGGATTGTAGCGCATGACAGTAATGCCGTGCGGTCTGAATCGCACATAAGTGTTAGATCCTCCTCCAGTACCCCATACAAAAGGAGCCAACGCCGGACAAACGGCGGGATGCGGTTTTCCAACGGTTCCTTTCTCAAGATATTTTCCTAATATCATCTGAACAGACCAGTAATACCAACCATATCCCTCGCCCTTCCAAGCCCAATTTTCAATGTTTGCTTTCGTGGCGGTTGTCCACAGATTAAAATCATTCATGTATTGATGTTCTGCCAAGCCGACCTGTCTCAAATTGTTTTTGCATTGGGTGCCCAATGCCTGTTCCTTTGCCTTTTGCAATGCCGGCAGGAGCATTCCCGCCAGAATTGCGATGATTGCAATCACGATCAGGAGCTCGATCAGCGTGAAGGTGAGTGCCCTTTTACGATAGAAAAACGGATGATGCGGGATGAATGATGAAATGATGTTCATGTCATTTTTCCTTTCGTTGGTTTGAATATTTGAAAGAAGTCTTCAATAATTATAGTTGAAATCAACCGGATTGCAAGCTGTATAACATATAAAAAATAGAATACGGCATATAAAAATCGAAACCATTGGCAGACTGAGAAATCCCGTTTTTATAAAAACCGCATTGAAAAATCACCACCGTCATGATATAGTTATGAAAACAAACCGTCAATCTGAAAAAAAGGGGATTCGCATGAAGCTGAAAACGCTGAACGATATCGTGAAATATCTGGAGTCCATTCAGAGATCCAGCTATGAACTGACCTTCGACAGTGTGCCGGAGCCGACCGATCCGCCGGTTTATTTCAATTACCATGTCCACAAATTCTGGGAACTGAAATTCCGTTCGCCGAAACAGGCAGGAGAGCCGCACCGGATCACGCTGATCCCGCCGGGTGTGGTGCACCGTTCGACCAATCGGGAATTTTCCGTGGATATCATGCACCGGTTCATCCATATCATCGGTTTCGATCAGACTTTCGCCTGGCGGATCTATGTCAATGAAGAAGAGGACCGGCACGGCAGCAATCTGATTCCGGAACTCCTTCATGCGGTCAGCCATTATTCCAGCTCGGGACAGTTCGATCCCATGCGTCATGACCTGATGAAAGCGGTCATTGGAAATCTTCTGCTGCTGATCCGGCAGAACCTCACCGAACCGGGGATCGAAAAACCGAAGCGTGACCTCGTCGAAATCGCTTTGGATTACATGGAAAACTGTTATTACAAAATGGACTTGAGCGTGTCGGACATCGCCCGGTTTGCGGGCGTTTCGCCGCAGTATCTCAACAGCGCCTTCATGAAAGCCACGGGCAGGACCACGCGGCAGAACCTGATCGCGATCCGCCTGAACCACGCCCGCGAACTGCTCGAGGATCCCCGTTATCTGGTCAAGGATGTGGCTGCATTCACCGGATTCCGTTCGCCGTTTTATTTCAGCAATTCCTACCGCAAGGCATTCGGGCTCCCGCCTCAAAAGCAACAGCAGGACCGGCAAAAAAACAGCCGGTGATCGACGGAGAAACAGGCTCAATACGGTGCCGGGACCGGTTCGTATTTCATGTCGTTGAAATCATGCAGCAGGACCGGTGCATCCGGATGTTTCAGATCCATGGAGTAAAGCGCGCCGCCTGAGACATAGACCAGCCGTTTCCGGTAGTCGTCGTGATCCGCCCAGCACCAGTCCGGACCACTGTGCGGAAAAGCGTTTCCCTCGGGCGTCAGCAGGGTATGCCGCTGATGGTAAACTTCCTGTTTCCAGTCGTATCCCTGCGGGAACTCCCTGCGGAGGATCCAGCCGCCGGGCAATGTCTTTTCATAAATCCACACCGTTTCATCGGTGCGGACGAATTTCCAGCCGTCGCGCAGCATGCGCGGCTCGTAAACCTGCATGCATTCGCCCTGGCAGCAGCCCCAGAGATAATTCCGCTGCAGATCATCATCGGGCGGGAGTTCCCGGAATTTCCGCGACTGAACGCCGGGTATGGTTTCGGCGATCCGTTCCGGCGGACGGTTCAGGTAAAATTCCGTTTCGCTTTTCCACAGGCCTCCGCCGTTCCAGCCGGACCCGTTCCACCACAGCGACAACGCTTTGAGATACGGTGCGCGGGAAATCGCCGTCCAGCTGCAGTCATGATAACTGCCGGACTGCTGCAGGCGCCGGAATTCTTTTGCATGTCCGCGCCGGATCTCCTCCTCGACAGATTCGCGTTCATGGAAATCGATCCGCCACAGATCGGCGGTCTGGAAATGTTTTTCCAGTTCGGCACGGACCGCTTTTTCCACGGGGTTTTCCCGGCCGTATTTGGCGGCGAAATAAATCAGGTGTTCCCCGGACGGCGTCAGGTCGCAGCGGAGCGGATAGATCCGGCCGCGGAACCATTGTCCGAGCCGGAAGGAATCATTGCTCCGGTCCCACCCGATCACGGCGACCTTATCGGAGGGGCCCCGGCGGAAAACCACCGCTTTCGGGCCGCGCCGTGCAAGAATGACATGGATCCGGGCCGGTATTTTTTTCGTCATGGCTGTTTCCTTTCCGCATTTTGAGATTTTTCTTCCGGCGGCAGATGGCAATGCCGCCATAATTCATACGGCCACAAGGCGAGATCGAACACCAACGACACCGGATAGGCCGGAACAAGACAAAACAGATTGAGAGTCCGATCCAGCCAGGGCGGCAGCAGATAATCCTCATTTTCCCAGGCATCCCGGATCAATACGGTGTTTCCGTAAATGATGTTCCCGCACGGCCACGGGTTGGTTTCCCGGATCCCGGAATCGGAACCGAACTGTCCCGCAACATAGAGTCCCGTCGGGATGAAAGCGCAGCCGCTGTCCAGCAGTGCAATCATCAGAGCCGCAACGGCAGTCAGCATGATCTTCCTCTTCATGGATCCCTCCCCTTGAAGAAACAGTCGTTGGATAATATAGCATTGCATTCGAACGTTACAAGTTCCAACGCTCTGACGGCATCCAAGCGAATCGGAACTCATGATTGCAAAATTCTCACTATACTGCGAACTTTGCAGAATTTATTGCAAAGTTCTCAATAGGGACGGTCTTTCGCCTGAAACGGGGCAAAAAAACCGGCATCCCCGATCGGGAGTGGCGGTTCGATATCCGCGGAACGGAACTGGTCATGCCCTCATGGAAAGGAATTTGTTCACCATGAAGTCGGCGATGTTGCGCTGATAGGCGGGCATGTATCTGCCGCAACCCTGATAGATTTCGTAGTAGCCGTAACTTCTTTCTTTGGAGAACCAGGCATCGGGAAACATGTCGAAGGTCTCCGGCGTCGGGAAGTAGCGGCAGTTGCCGTTGGTCACCGCGGAGCAGATGGCGAACGGATAAACCGATTCTTCCATGATCCGTTTGCCGAGATTATAGAAGGGTTCTCCGGGGAAACCGTAGATGGCGAGATCGCCGGCGCGGATGATCTGGAAATCGGGGATCACGCTCAGCGGGGTCTTTCTCTGATCGAGCAGGATCGCCATTTCTACCAAGCGGTCAATGCGGAATTTGTCCTCGGGACTGTTTTCATCCAGTCTCGAAGCGATATCCCGCAGTTCGTCCGCGGTCTGATGCTGAATCGGCAGTTCGACCGGTTCCAGCACGAATCCCAGCGGCTCCAGATCCAACGGCTTGCCGCCTTTGGCAATATCGGCAGCAAGGTCTCCGGTCAGGGCCTTGCCGATCGCCTGCAGCTGCCGGGTACCCCGTTCGTTGTCCAGTCCGCAGCCGACCGGATCGGTGTTGATGTCACCGGCCGCACCGTAAACGAACATCACGTTTTCGGCCAGTTTCTGTTCCAGGATCTGGCGGTTCGTTTCGCCGGCCCAGTCGGCGGAAACGAGTTTGGTCGCGCCCAGCGAGACATTGTGCATCCCGTGGTTGTAGAGCAGCAGTTTGGCCGAACCGTCTTTCCGCAGGAACTTGATCCAGCGGATGGATTCATCGGTCGGGCCGTCGGCGCGGACGCGGTTCACCCCGACTTTTCTGGAAAGTTTCGCCCGGCCGCAGACTGCTGTGACGGGTTCCATTGAGCGCAGGGCCGCGGCGGCAGCCGCTTTGATGGTCCGTTTCAGATGGTCCATGAACTCCGGACAGATCTCCCCCCAGCCGATCCCCAGCGAAACCGCCGGACCGGTGTGGGTATGGATCGCGCCGAACATGATCCCGTTGGGATGGATGCAGTTTTCCGCAGCAATCTCGGCGCGGAGCGTGCGCGCAAGCACGTCATCCGTTACGCAGACATCGCTGACGATCTCCACGATCCTGCGGCCGGAGGAGTCCCCCAGCGCGATCGCCCGGCAGTACAGCGTATCCCGGGTCCCGAGATTCCTCCGTCCCCGGAACGGTCCATATCCATACAGTTCCGCAAACAGCGGCACACTCAGCGGCAATCCGCAAAACCCAAGTTCAGCCATTTTAATCCTCCTGTTGAAAAACGTGAATGAAACATGTTAAATATGCTTTTTTTGCGAAAAATCAAGCCTGCAAAACAAATAAAAGGAAAAAATCCCCTACAAAAAAACCGGCATCCCCCGTTCAGGAGACACCGGTTTTTTCGAGATCCGCAGTGCGGGATCAGAATTTGAAGTGGGCTTTCATCTTCGCGATCACAGCCGGAGCCGTGAAACCGAATTTTTCGGCCAGCACTTTGTAGGGTCCGGAAGAACCGAAATGATCCATTCCGATCGCCAGGCCTTCGTCGCCGATGAATTTTTCCCAGCCGAGGGTGGTGCCGGCTTCGAGCGAAACACGTTTCTTGCAGCTCGGGGGCAGCACGGAATCACGATAGGCTTTATCCTGCTTGAGGAAGAGTTCCCAGGACGGCATGGAGACCACGCGGACCTTCTTGCCGGCTTTGCGGAGTTCGGCGGCGGTGTCCAGAGCCAGGTTCAGTTCGGAACCGGTTCCGATCAGCAGATATTCGAATCCGGCATCCTCGGAAACCACGTAGGCACCCTTGGTCATGTCAATCCTGGCGGCCATTTCCGGAGTATAGGGATTCAGGTTCTGACGGGTCAGGATCAGGGCGACCGGGGAACCGGCGGTGACCGCGTAGTTCCACGCATGGGCGCATTCGTAGGCTTCGGCCGGACGGATCACGGTGACGCCCGGAATGGTCCGGAGCATCGCCAGCTGTTCGATCGGCTCATGGGTCGGACCGTCTTCGCCGACGTAGAAGGAGTCATGGGTGAACACATAGACGACGGGAAGTTTCTGGAGCGCAGCCAGACGGACCGCCGGCTTCATGAAATCGGAGAACACGAAGAAGGTGGAGGAATAGGCGATGGCGGCGCCGAAGAGCGCCATACCGTTGCACATGAATCCCATGGCCATTTCGCGCACGCCGAAGTGGAAATTCTTGCCGGCGCGGTTTTCCGGGGAGAACCATTCGGCTCCCTTGATATCGGTCTTGGTGGACGGAGCCAGGTCGGCGGAACCGCCGTAGAGGGCCGGGACCAGGGCGGAGACTTTCTGCAGGATGGTGCCGCTGGAGGCACGGGTGGCGACCGGTTTGTCGACCGGGGCCGCGGCGATCAGCTGCTGGAGCAGATCCCTCGGGGTCTCGCGGTTCATCATCTTGGAGAGCAGCGCAGCCTTTTCCGGATTGGCTTCGACCCATTTCTGGAATTTGGCCTGCCAGGCGGCTTCTTCCTTTTCCAGTTCGACCAGGCGTTTGGCGATCATGTCGCGGACTTCGGCCGGGACATAGAAGCTTTCGGCCGGGAATCCGAGCGCCTGCTTGGTGGCGGCGAGTTCTTCTTCACCGAGGGGTTCGCCGTGGCTGCTGGCCTTGCCGGCCTTGTTCGGGGAACCGAAACCGATGGTGGTGCAGCCGACGATGATGGTCGGGCGGCCGTCGGAAACTTTGGCGGCGGTCAGGGCTTTGTCGACCTGGGCATAATCATTGGCGTTCGCGCACTTGATCACGCGCCAGTTGTAGGCTTCAAAACGTTTGGCAACGTCTTCGGTGAACGCGCCGGAGGTGGAACCTTCGATACTGATCTGGTTGGAATCGTAGAAGACGATGATGTTGTCGAGTTTCTGGTGGCCGGCGAAAGAGGCGGCTTCGTGGGTGATGCCTTCCATCATGCAGCCGTCGCCGGAGATGATGTAGATCTTGTTGTCGAGCAGACCGGTGCCTTCGAGGCCGCAGACGGCGGCGGTGTATTTGGAGGCGACCGCCATGCCGACGCCGGAAGCGAAACCGGTGCCCAGCGGGCCGGTGGTGACTTCAACGCCCGTGGTGTGGCCGTATTCCGGATGGCCCGGGGTCAGGCTTCCCCACTGACGGAACTGTTTGAGTTCGTCCATGGGCAGTCCGTATTCGAACAGATGGAGCAGGCTGTAGATCAGCATGGAACCATGACCGGCGGACAGCACGAAACGGTCGCGGCCGAGCCATTTGGGGTTCTTCGGATTGTGTTTCATGTGCTTGAACCACAGGTCGAACGCGTAGTCGGCGCAGCCCATGGGCATGCCGGGGTGACCGGATTTGGCTTTCTGGATCGCATCGGCGGAGAGCAGCCGGATCGTGTCGGCCGCCAATTTCATCATTTTGTCTTCGGACATACAACTTTTCCTTTTTTTTGGTGAAAGATTGGTTGACAAAATTCATTTGGTACGATACATTATAAACCATGAAATTGCAAATCAAAATGGAAAAAAAACGCCAACAATGTCAGAAAGATTCATAACATCGACCCTGAACCGGAAAGATGAAGAAGCGGAAAAGACGCTCCGTCCGCAGCAGTTTTCCGCTTTTCCCGGCCAGGACAAAGTCAAGGAACGGCTGGAAGTTTATGTGAGCGCGGCCAAAAGCCGGAACGAACCGCTGGGACATCTGCTCCTGAGCGGTCCCCCGGGACTGGGCAAAACCACGCTCGCCTATATCATCGCCAACGAAAAAGGCTGTTCCATCAAGACTTCCAGCGGTCCCGTGATCGAAAAGCCGGGCGACCTGGCCGGTCTGCTGACTTCGCTCAATGAGGGCGATATCCTGTTCATTGATGAGATCCACCGTCTCAATACCGCGGTCGAAGAATATCTCTACAGCGCGATGGAGGATTTCTTCATCGACATCATGATCGACCAGGGGCCCGGTGCGCGTTCGGTGCGCCTGAACATCCCGCGTTTCACCCTGCTGGGTGCCACCACGCGGCAGGGATTGCTTTCCGCACCGCTGCGGAGCCGTTTCGCGCTTTCGCTGCGGCTGGACTACTATGCGCCGGAAGACCTGCAGCAGATCGTGCAGCGGTCGGCAGATATCCTGCAGGTGAAGATCGAACCGGAAGGCGCTCTTGAGATCGCCCGCCGGAGCCGGGGCACTCCGCGTATCGCCAACAACCTTCTGCGCTGGACCCGCGACTATGCGCAGGTCAAGGCCAAGGGCGTGGTCACGCAGGAAATCGCCTCGAAAGCGCTGTCCATGATGGAGATCGACGACTGCGGACTGGATGAGATGGACAAACGGATCCTCGAAACCATCACGGAACGTTTCCACGGCGGCCCGGTGGGGCTGAATTCGCTGTCCGTGGCGGTCGGCGAAGAAGCTGATACGATCGAAGATGTCTATGAACCTTATCTGATCCAGGAAGGTTATCTGATGCGGACCGCGCAGGGCCGTATTGCCACCGAAAAGGCCTGGTCGCTGCTCGGGATTACTCCGCGCGGACGCCGCAAACCCGGAGCTCCCCCCTCCGATACGCCTGATCTGCTGTAAAAAAAATGTCAATCAATGGGGGAAACATGAAAAAAGATCCAACCGGCAAAGCGGCCGACCAGCTCAATCCGGACAAATTCATCCGGGAAATCAACGTTGACATGGAGGCGACCGGAAACTGGTTCTGCCGTGAGCAGGTCAAAATCATTGATTTCGTCTGCGGCAGCATCTTTTCCATTGTCGTTGGCGTGCTGGCCGCCTGGATCTGCCGCCGGATCTTCCGTTCGCTGATCAAGCGTCATCGTGGAGTCCTGAAATGGAAGGTGCTCAATGCGCTGACGCTGCCGGTCATCCTGCTGGCGGTGCTGATCTCCTGCTTCTTCTTTTCCCTGCCGATGCTGAAAACGCTGCCGGTTTTCTGGTATGATCTGGATCTGCGGCTGTTTTATGCCGCGCTGGTCTTTGCCGCCGCGTGGGGGATCCTGCGGCTGGTTGCCGTGCTGGACCAGAAGATCCGCAGCCTGGCGGAACGCAACGACAACTCGCTGGACAACCTGACGGTGAGCATGATCGGCAATACGCTCAAAATCGCCATCGTACTGACCGCGGTGCTGTTCGTCGGACAGAACATCTTCGACCTGAACATCACCGCCCTGCTGGCCAGTGCCGGCATCATCGGGCTGGCGGTCGCGCTGGCCGCCAAGGACACGGTGTCCAACTTTTTCGGGACCATCGTCATCATCGCGGACTGTCCGTTCCGCAAAGGGGATCGGATCGAATCCGGCAAGATCAACGGCATCGTGACGCATATCGGCATGCGGAGCAGCAAGATCCTGACCGAAGACGAATCGGTTTACACGGTCCCCAACAGCATACTGACCAACAGCGCGCTCTGCAACATCAACCGGCGCGGCTGCATCAAACATGGGATGGAGCTCGGTCTGACTTATGACACTTCGCCGGAACAGATGGAAAAGGCGCTCCGGATCCTCCATGAGATCCTGGATGATTTCCACGGTCCGGATAAACCGGGGCAATCGCCGCATATTTATTTTTCCGGTTACGGAGCTTATTCATTGAATATCAGTGTCATCGTCTGGCTGAAAACATCTTCCTTCCCCGAAGAGGAAAAACTACTGAATGAATTGAATCTGGAGATCCTGAAACGGTTCAACGCCGCCGGCCTGAACTTCGCCTATCCGACCCAGACCCTGTATCTGGCCGGACAGCAGGAGTCATCTGGCAAATAAACCGAAACGCCGGATCTCCATGCCGGTCTCTTTTCCCTGCGGACGGCGGATGATGTAGACGCCGGTGTCCGGCAGTTTCGCGCAGATTTCCTCCGCAAATTTTTCACCCTTGACGAAGATCGCGGTGGACAGCGCATCGGAATCGGCGCCGCGCGGCGTGACGATGGTCACGGAAAGCATGCCGGAAACCGGCTTGCCGGTCCGCGGGTCCATGATATGGGAATATTGCCGGCCGCCGATGATCACATACCGCTCGTAACTGCCGCTGGTGGCGGCACACTGATTGCGCATGGTCACGGCATCGACAATCTGATCGGCAGCTTCCGGATTCCGGATGCCGATCCGGAACGGCTCATGGTTTTCCGGGATGATGCAACCGATATTGCCGCCGAAATCCAATACCGCCCGCGTGATCCCGTGTTTCTTCAGGACCGCTTTCGCTTTATCCAGTGCAAAACCTTTGGCGATCCCGCCGAAATCGATCCCGACCCCGTCCGTCAGAAAACGGACCGAATGTTTTTCGGAATTGAGCTTAACTTTGTCCCAGCCGACTTTTTTCAGCGCCCCGGTGATTTCCGCTTCCGTCGGAAGAGTCTTCCGTTTCCCGCGGAACCCCCACAGCTGCATCAGCGGCTTGACGGTCGGGTCATACGCGCCGGAACTGAATCTGTAATAATGGTCCGCCGCGCAGAGCATTTCCCACAGCAGCGGGGAACAGCCGAATTCCTTTTCATAAGCGGTGCGGTTCAGGCGGGAAAGTTCGCTTTCCGGGTTGAAGATATTGCAGACCTTTTCGATCTCCCCGATCACTTTCTGCGCCTCGTTCATGGCAGCTTCGGGCAGGTCTTCCCGGTCGGACCGGATCGTGATCCGTCCCACGGTCCCCATCATGGGGAACGTGCGGATCTGGCTGTAGCGTTCGCCGGGCCAGTCCAGCAGGAACGGCAGGATAATGCACGCGAGGATCACGCCGCCGCCGATGAGATACCGGGTCCTGCAGCACTGCTTCAGGATCCGGCCGAGGTTCTTGACCGCATTGCTCATGACAGGATCGTCAGACGGTCATTTCCCCGTTTTGGGGAACGGCAGGATCACCGGCGAGGTGGATCCGCACAGGTCATTGAAACGGCTGTCCTCATCGTAAGCGGACAGGAAGAACTGATGTGCGCCGTCCGGCAGTTCGGCGGAAATGACATCTTTTTCGATCTTGGCGGCAACGCTTTTCCAGACCCGTTTATGATAAATTTTTTCGGTGGAATCGGTGTAACAGAGGATGGCTTTCCGGATCCCTTTACCCGGATCCAGGATCCTGGCTTTGACCTGATTGCCGTTCCAGTCGATATCGGAAAGTTTCGGCAGTCCCGGTCCGCCCTGCGTGAAATGCGCGGCCATCCGGAAGCAGGACGGGAACGTGAATCCGATATGGGAATGAGGCAGACGGATCACCAGGGATTTGTTTTCCACTTTCGGACATTCCTGAAAACCGGCGTCAAGAGATGCGAGCGAGACATTCCGGTCATTGGTGCCGGCAACCCAGTAGAGCGGGATCTTCGCGGCATGATGGAAACGGCCGTTGATGAACGACTTGGCACGTTTGGGAGAATCTTTTTTGACATCGCCGCAGTAGATCTCCACACCGCCTTTGAACCGGGTGTCCAAAGCTGCGACCATCGCGCCGTACCAGCTGCCCCAGGAAAGCCCCACGAACGCGGTCTTTTCCGGATTGACGTTTTTCAGCGAACGCAGCAGGGAGTGTGCCAGGATCATATTGGCGACGTTGGACACATGGTCCTGCCGTTTCCCGCCCGGCAGCGGAGCACGGGCCACATTGGTCTCCCGGGGATTGACCGGCGGAATCGGACGCTGGTTGTACCAGTCCAGCGCAATGACCGCGTATCCCTGTCTGACCCACAATCTGACATATTGCGGGTAGGCCGTCCCGCCGCCGCCGTGGATCAGCACAATGCCGGGGAATCCGCCCTGCGGCACGGGTCCTTCCGGAACGCCGATATAGGCGAAGAATTCCGCTTTCACCTTGGCGGAAAGCGGTTTCGGGTTCGTGCTGGAAAAAGACTTGTCACCTGCTTCCGGACCATAACCGGTGACCAGCACGGCGCGCATCCCTTCGGCCTTGCTGTCCTCGAACGGGGCATCCCGGAACGCCGGGGCGGTTTGCAGTTTGGAAAAGTCCCAGTATTTTTCCGGCGCTTCCCGGAAATCATCTTTGGCGTTCAGTGCGGCGGTGCCCGCAGTCAGGGCAGCGGCCAGGAGACAATTTGCAATTCTCATTTTTCCTCTTTTCTATTTGATCGGTTTTGAAAAATCATGCTCTCGGATGGAATTTTTTGTGGACTTCCAGCAGACGGCGCTGGTCCACATGGGTATAGATTTGTGTAGTGCTGATGTCGGCATGGCCGAGCATCTCCTGAATGACGCGCAGATCCGCTCCGTTTTCCAGCATGTGGCTGGCAAAGGAATGCCGCAGCGTATGCGGATGGATGTTCTTGCGGATGTTGGCCCGTTCCGCCGCCAGCTTGACCACTTCCCAGATCCGGATCCGGTCAAGTTTCCTGCCGTGGTTGGAGAGGAACAGCGCCGTTTCCGCATTGTCCCGCACCAGCAGCGGACGCGTATTTTCCAGATAGCGTCTGATCAGTTCGCGGGCGGTCCGGCCGATCGGCACGATCCGTTCTTTTGAACCTTTGCCGAACGCTCGCACCACATTTTCGTCAAAATTGATGTCGCCGATCTTCAGGTTGGCGGTTTCCGAGACCCGCAGTCCGCAGGCATACATCAGTTCCAGAATGCAGCGGTTGCGGAATTCCAGCGGATCCTTCGCGGCGGAAGAAAACGCATTCAGCAGCGCTTCGACCTCCTGCGCCGACATGAATTCCGGCAGGATCCGCCACAGTTTCGGGGAGTCCATCACATTGGTGATATCCTGCGCAATGATCCGTTCCTGGGCCAGATAGCGGAAAAAGACTTTGATCGCCACCAGCCGCCGGGCCAGCGTGGTCGGTTCCATGCCCAGGTCCTTGCAATGGCCCAGATAATCCAGAATATGGTCACGCGTCACTCCGACAAAGCCGGTGATCGAGTTTTCCTTCAGATATGAGATGAAATCCAGGAGGTCGGACTGATAGGCTCCGGTGGAGTTGACGGCAAGACCCCGTTCAAGTGCGGCATAACCGAGGAAATGTTTCAGAATCCGTTCCATACACCTTCCAGTACAGAAAAATGGCGGGAAAGACGGGACTTGAACCCGCAACATCCACCGTGACAGGGTGGCACTCTAACCAATTGAGCTACTTCCCCGCTTTCTAAGCGATAGCACAATATACTCCGGAAAGATAAAAATTCAAGCCGGAAATCAAAAAAAATCGTTTTTTTTCCTTATTTGTGCTTTTTTTGTCCCTTCCCGGCACTTGATTTTTGACCGGAATCCCGTATATTAACGGGCGGTTTTCAGGAGGATCGGAAATGACTTGGATCGACACCCATTTTCATGCGGGCGAATATCTGCCGGATTTCGCGGCCTATATCCGGGAGGCGGAGGCAGAAGGCGTGCGCCGTCTGCTGCTCTGCGCGTCCGGCGCGGCGGAAACGGCTCCCGCCTGCGATGCCGCCAAAGCATTTCCCGCCTTGTATTATGCGGTCGGCATCCATCCTCACAACGCGGAAAGCGACCGGGATTTCCTGCCGGAACTGGACCGTTTCATCGGCGATCCGAAACTGGCGGCAGCCGGGGAGATCGGTCTGGATTACTATTATGATTTCGCGCCCCGGCAGAGTCAGCTGGAAGTCCTGAAATATCAGCTCGGCTGGGCGCAGAAAAACCACCTGCCCGCCGTCATCCACTGCCGCGACAAGGCGGAATCCGAACTGGCTTATGCCGATGCTTACGATCTGCTGAAACCTTTTGCCGAAAGCGGCGGAAAATTCGTGCTGCATTGTTACGCCGGGTCGCCGGAATTCGCGGAAAAATTCGCCGCGCTCGGCAGTTATTTCGGCGTCGGCGGCATGATCACATTCGGCAAAGCCGACAATATCCGTGAACTGGCGAAACTGCTCCCGCTGGACCGGCTCCTGGTGGAGACCGATGCGCCGTATCTGGCGCCGAAACCCTACCGCGGCAAACCGAACCATTCCCGTTACATCCCCCTGATCGGGGCCAAACTCGCCGAAATGAAAGGGATCACGCCGGAAGAATGTGCGGCGGCCACCACCGCCAACGCCTGCCGGCTTTTTCCCGCCATCCAACTGCCGGAGGAATCCTGATGAGTGACTGGATCGACATTCCGAACGACCCCGCCCATGCCGCCCGCGAACGCGCCAAGGCCCGCGAACTGCGCAAAACCGCCTGGTGGCGCTCCCAGATCGACAAGGGGATCTGCCATTATTGCCACCGGAAATTCCCGCCGCAGGAACTTTCCATGGATCATATCGTGCCGGTGGCGCGCGGCGGCCGCAGCGTCCGCGGCAATGTGGTCCCCTGCTGCAAGGAATGCAACAACAAGAAGACTTATCTGACCCCGGCTGAGATCATCATGGAACAGCTGGAGCAGGAAGAAAAGGAAAAAGCGGAAAAGAAACCATGAAATCGCTCCGCGAACTCTACCGGATCGGCCGCGGTCCTTCCAGCAGTCACACCATGGCGCCGGCGCGGGCCGCGGAAATCTTCCTCCGCAAAGCACCCGCAGCTGCCCGCTATGAAGTGACTTTGCACGGCAGTCTGGCGGCCACCGGCAAAGGACATTTCACCGATCAGGCAGTGGCATCCGTGCTGGGCAGGGAACGCACGGCCATCCTCTGGAAACCGGAAACGCTCCTGCCGTTCCATCCCAACGCCATGATCTTCCGGGCCCTGGATGAAAACGGCGGAGAAACTGCCTCCTGGACCGTCTATTCGGTCGGCGGCGGAGCTTTGAGCGAAGGTCCCGGATCGTCCGATGAACCGGAGGTTTATCCGTTCCGGAACATGGAAGAGATCATGAAATATTGTCTGACCGAGGGGATCCCCCTGTGGCAGCTCGCGGAACGTTTCGAGGGACTGGAGATCTGGGACTATCTGCAGACGGTGCTGGACCGGATGATGAACACCTTGACCGAGGGACTGGGCAAGGAAGGCGTGCTGCCGGGTGGACTGCATCTGGCCCGCAAGGCGCGGGAAGTTTTCCTGAAAGCCAAAGCCCAGCGCAGCGGCATCCGCCGGACCGGCCTGATCGCCGCCTATGCCTATGCGGTCAGCGAGGAAAACGCCTCGCTCGGCGTGGTGGTCACCGCTCCGACCTGCGGTTCCTGCGGTGTGGTCCCGGCGGTCCTCCGCTACTGTCACGAAACCGACCGCTGTTCCAGAACCGAACTGCTTCATGCGCTGGCGGTTTCGGGCCTTATCGGCGATCTGGTCAAGCAGAACGGTTCGATCTCCGGCGCGGAAGTGGGCTGTCAGGGCGAAATTGGTGTGGCATGCGCCATGGCGGCAGCCGGTGCGGCCCATCTTTTCGGCGGCACTGTGATGCAGTGCGAATACGCCGCCGAGATCGGGCTGGAACATTTCCTCGGGCTGACCTGCGATCCGGTGATGGGACTGGTCCAGATCCCCTGCATCGAACGCAACGCGCTGGCGGCCAACCGCGCCGTTATCGCCGCCGAACTGGCGCTGCTGTCCGACGGTTTCCACCGGGTCTCCTTCGATGCCGTGGTCCGCACCATGCTGCAGACCGGACAAGATCTGCCGTCCCTCTACCGGGAAACCGCCGAAGGCGGACTGGCGGCAGCCTGCCTGAACAGTCCCCGGCAGGGGAAACTGTTTTAAACTGGCGGTCCGATCCCAGGTTGAAAATCCAATTCGAACTTTCATTCCCAGCTCATTTCCGGCAACAAACCACTTTCACGAATCCGGTAATTCGTGCTCAATTACCGGATTCGTGGTAACATACTCTCAAAAATATAAAAAGTCAAGGGTTACTGGACCGGAAACATGAAATTGATTCGAGAATACGGCAGGTTTATCAACGCACATAAGAAAACAGAGTTTTCCGTAAACATCCGTAAATATCCGTTTCGCTGTCGGAACTGACAGGGAATACAGTCTTGAAAAAAACGCCGGACGGATGTACATTACCGGATAAAAAATACGAAAGGCGGCAGACATGTTTGCCAAAAGGATCATCCCCTGCCTGGACGTGACCGGCGGACGGGTGGTGAAAGGGGTCAATTTTGTGAATCTGGTCGATGCCGGCGATCCGGTGGAGGCCGCGCGGGAATACAACCGCCAGGGCGCCGATGAACTGGTGTTCCTGGATATCACCGCCACCAGTGACGGACGCGACACCATGGTGGATGTGGTGCGCCGCACCGCCGCGGAAGTCTTCATCCCGCTGACCGTGGGCGGCGGCATCCGTTCGGTCGCGGACATCCGCAAAATGCTCGAATCCGGCGCGGACAAAGTTTCGCTGAACTCCGCCGCGGTGAAAGATCCCGATCTGATCCGCGCCGGCTCGGAACGTTTCGGCGCCCAATGCATCGTGCTGGCGATCGATGCCCGCCGCGATCCGGCCCGTCCCGGCCATTGGGAAGTTTATACGCACGGCGGCCGCCGCGGCACCGGGATCGATGCGCTGGAATGGGCGCAGCAGGGCGTGGCCGCAGGAGCCGGCGAGATCCTGCTCACCAGCATGGACGCCGACGGCACGCTGAACGGTTACGACTGCGAACTGACGCGGACCATTTCCGAAGCGGTCCACGTTCCGGTCATCGCGTCCGGCGGCGCGGGCAAGCTCGAACATCTGCAGGAGGTTTTCCAGTCCGGCAAAGCCGACGCCGTCCTCGCCGCCAGCATCTTCCATTTCGGCACCTATACCGTGCCGCAGGCCAAGGCTTTTCTCAAAGAACGGGGCATTTCCGTCCGTATCTGATTTAACTACTTTTCATAAGGAGCACTGTTTTATGGAAATTTTCCGCACCATTCATGAAATGCAGGCGTGGTCCATGGCGCAGAAACGCCAGGGCAAAACCATCGGCATCGTGCCGACCATGGGTTTTCTGCATGAAGGACATCTTTCGCTGATCGACGCCGCCCGCGCCAACGGAGCAGATCTGGTCGTGGTGACCATCTTCGTCAATCCGATCCAGTTCGCACCGAATGAGGATTTCGACAGTTATCCGCGCGATTTCGAACACGACCGCGCCCTCTGCGAGGAAAAACATGCCGATGCGATCTTCGCGCCGACCGCTGCGGAGATGTATCCCGCCCCCATCACCTGCTATGTTACCGAACGCAAGCTTTCCAAGGGGCTGTGCGCCAAAACCAGGCCGACCCATTTCGACGGCGTCACCACCGTGGTGACCAAGCTGTTCAATGCCGTGCTGCCTGATATCGGCGTGTTCGGACAGAAGGACGCCCAGCAGGCGCGCGTGCTCAAACGCATGATCCGCGACCTCAATTTCCCGATCAGGATGGTCATCGCGCCGATCGTCCGGGAAGCGGACGGTCTGGCGAAAAGTTCCCGCAACAAATATCTCAGCGCCGCCGAACGGCAGAATGCACTGGTGCTCTCCCGTTCGCTCCGGGAAGCCCGCGCCGAACTCGAAAAAGGCGAACGCGACCTGACGAAGCTCACCGCTGAGATCGCCGCGAAGATCACGGCCGCAGGCGGAAAAGTCGATTACGTGGAAGCGGTCGATGCGGACGAGCTCGAACCGGTAACCGCTTATCAGGGAAAACCGGTCATGATCGCGCTGGCGGCTTATTTCGGCACCACGCGGCTGATCGACAATCTGCTTTACTGAAGGAGATCCGGGTATGGAACAGGCAAAAGTCCTGCTGATCGGAGCCGGCGCGCTCGGCGTGTTTTTCGTCTCGAAACTGGCGAAGGCCGGAGCGGAGATCGCCGTGGCTGCGCGCAGCGATTACGAGGCCGCCAAAGCACACGGCTACGAAGTCGAAGACCGCGGCACGGTCAGCCGTTTCCAGCCCGGACACGTGATCCGCAGTGCGGCGGAATGTCCGTTCACGCCCGATTATATCATCATCACGTCCAAGGTTCTTCCGGATGCCGATCCGACCCGGCTGACAGCCGGTGTGCCGGTGTCCGATTCGACCGTGATCGCGCTGATCCAGAACGGCATCGCCATCGAAGAACCGATCGCCGCGCTGTTCCCGAAACAGGAGATCCTGAGCTGCATCGCCTACCTGTGCGCCTCGCGTCCGGAACCCGGCAAGGTATTCAACACTGGGCCGGGACGTCTGGAGATCGGCAGTTTTCCGGCGGGTGCGCCCAGTCCGGCGGCGCAGCGTCTGGCGGAACTTTTCACCGCGGGCGGGGCGCCGTGCAAACTGATGGAGAACGTCCAGGAAGCGCGCTGGCGGAAACTGCTCTGGAACGTGCCGTTCAATCCCGTTTCCGTGCTGGCGGGCGGAGCCGACACCGGCTGGCTGTGCGATGACGCGGAGCTGGAAAAACTCTGCCGCGGCCTGATGGATGAAGTCATCGCCGTCGCCGCCTGCGAGGGGATCACGATCCTCCCGAAGGAAGCGGACGACATGATGGATTACACCCGGTCGCTGAAGCCTTATAACAGCAGCATGCTTCAGGATTATCTGGCGGGCCGTCCGCTGGAAGTGGAAGCAATTCTGGGCAATACCCTGCGCATCGCCCGCAAACACAGCGTGGCGGTTCCGAAAATGGAAGTCTGCTACGCCCTGCTGAAATCGATCGATTCGCTCCGCCGCAAAGCCCGTTCCTGACCCTTATCGGCGATGGGACCGTCGGTATTTCAGCGGAGTCATGCCGTAACGTTTTTTGAACTGGTTGATAAAGTACTGGACGCTGTGAAAACCGCAGGTCTGCGCAATGACATTGACCGGCGTGATCTGATTTTCCAGCAGCCACACTGCTTTCCCGAGTTTGAGCTGGTTCACATATCTGATCGGCGTGGTGTTCAGCTTGCTGCGGAAGAACTGCATCAGGGCATAACGGGAAATCTTGAATTCCTCCTGGATCGATTTCAGGTCAGGAAAACGTTCCGGTGAAAAATGGATCATGGACAGGATACCGGAAAATTCATCCGTGAATTCATAAGTCTGCTGGGCGTTTTTCAATTCGAAAAGCAGCTGATAAATTTTGCCGGAAAGTTCGCTGTAGAGATATTTATGTCCGTTGATCACCAGCTGCCGGATATCGTTATAAAGCATCAGGACCCGTTCCGGTTCGCTGAAGGAAACCGCCTGAAAATTGTCCAGAGAAAGGTTGTAGATCTGCTCGATGATCCGGTTATACCGCAGAGTCAGGTAACATTTGACCACATGCTGATGCTGGTCACAGAATAAGTTGTTGACCGCGTTATTCTTGAGGATGAACAGATCGCCGGCGCGGAGAATCCTCCGGTTGGCTCCGTCTTCATAAGTGCATGATCCCCGGACAATGTATTCAAGGGAAAATTCTTCCCAGGCGTCCGGCGTCCGGCTGCGCACCCAGCCGGCGGACGCTTTGGTTTCGCCGTATGCTTCCATCCGGAAAAAATGCCGCTCATCCATGGCATGATAGGAAAAATCCAGATAGGAGATTTCTTCCACATGTTCTGCGGACATGATTTTTTTCTGAAAGGGAGATTTGCTCATCCAGTTCCTCAAACTGTCTGCCGTTTTTCAGCAGATACTATAACTTTTCAAATCTAAAATGCAAGTTTTAATGATTGTTTTTTTGGTTTACCGCAGTTATATTTGATGTAATCCGGTCAAAAAGGCATGTCATATTGGATTTTACATGGAGGGAAATGAATTATGGAATCGGACATGGGGAAGCTGAATGCAAAGAAATCGGCTGTACGCCTGGAAGTTTTCACTTTGATAGAGCTCCTGGTGGTGATAGCGATCATTGCGATCCTGGCCGGGATGCTGCTGCCGGCCTTGAATTCGGCCCGTGAAAAAGCCAGATCGACTTCCTGCATCAACAATCTGAAACAATTCGGTCTGGCCGGACATACTTATGCGAACGATTTCGGCGAATGGGCGCCGGGCCTGTATTTCCAGTATAACAGAACACTCAGCTGGCAGATAATCATGTGCAAAGGGAAACAGAATGACCCCGGGCCGTATCCGACGGGCCGATATCTGGGATATATACCGGAATTGACCGTGTCGTCCGGATCCGGGATCGCCAGAGGCATGATGCGCTGTCCTTCCGCCAAAACCGATGCGAACGGAGCCACCCCCAAGTCCTGCAATTACGAAATCAACTGGTCGCTGACCAGCACCAATATTAAATCCCACTGGATGATGGATATTCCCAACGGGTTTTTCCGGACCACCCGGTTTTACGATAATTACAAACAGTCCTCCACGGTCTGGTTTGCCGACGGCAACAAGGGTTTCGGCAACCGGATGCACAGTTTCAACCACAATAACGGGCATAATGTCAATGCCGTGATGGTGGCGGGAAATGTGACTTCCATTCCGGAAAATGATTTTGATTACCGCGCCTCTACCGGAGGAACATACAATTTCTCCGGAGGCGAGAAACATATTACCGGATATGATTATTTCTATCCGTATTCCGGCCGCGATACGCCGCACAAGTGGTAACGGAGAAACAATATGAAAAACAGTCTGGCCGTTATTTTTTCACTGCTGTTTTTCTGCGGTCTGCACGGCGCCGATTTCACACTGTTCCGCGATGGGAAAGCGCAGGTGTCCCTGGTCCTGCCTGAAAAAGTTTCACCGCAACTGCTTGCCCCGGTCCGCTATTTCAACCGGGAACTGGCCAAAAGCACCGGTTCACAGCTGCCGGAAGTGAAAACCGTTCCCGCCTCCGGAAAGGTGATCGTCTTTAATCCGGTCAAGAGCAGTTATATCGACCGGAGCAAGTATACGATGGATTTTCCAAATGAGCGGATGTTGCGGATCACCGGCACACCGCTGGCGATCCGGTATGCGCTGAACAGCATCATCGAAAAAGCCGGCATCCGGTATCCGTTCCCCGGCGAAGACGGCGCCTGGTATCCGCCCTGCCGCGATCTCGCGGTCCCGATGGAAAAAGTGACGAAAGACGCCGCTTTCCGGATCTTCCGCTCGATTTTCTCCATGGACAATCAATGGCAGCTGAATCTGAACTGCCAGCTGCAGGATTCCCGCGACCTCTGCAACCACGGCGTGGACCGGACCTTCCCGCTGAAAAAATACGGCAAAGGCGAATGGGCCGGAAAAATCCTTCCGGTCCGTTACGGCAAACGCGAAACGAAACCCGCCCCTTACATCTGGGAACCCTGTTACAGCAATCCGGCGACCGCATCCGAAGCGGTCAAAAACATTTCCGAATATCTTCGTAAGCATCCGGGGCAGAACAGCTATTCCCTGGTCGTGAACGACGGCTGGAATTATTACTGCATGTGTCCGGAATGCGAAAAAGCCAATCAAGGCCCCCGGACCACGGCGCTGGAGCCGCAGCTGGTCAACCGGTCGGAAGTCTATTACAAATGGGTGAACCGCGTCGCGAAAGAGATCCGCAAGGAATTTCCCAACGTCCTGCTGGGCGTGCTGGCTTATAACTGCGTCAAGAATCCGCCGAGTTTCAAGCTGGAAGACAATGTGGTGGTGACCATCGCCTGCGAAGCGTATGCGCTGAGCGATCCGGGGATGAAGAAAAAACTTCAGGAAATGTTCCTGATGTGGAAAGAACGCGCCAGATATATCGGGATCTGGGAATACGGTTACGGCGTGGTGCATTATTCCCTGCCGCGGGTGTTTTTCAAATATCAGGCCGAACAGATCCGCTGGTTTGCCCGGAATCACGGCGAAGTCGGATTTGTCGAGGCCATGCCGAATTTCGGTCAGGGGCCGCATCTCTATCTGTATCTGAAACTCTTTTACGATCCGGAGATCGATGTCGAAAAAACGCTGGACGAATGGTATGAAGCCGCCGTCGGGAAGGAAGCCGCGCCGTATCTGAAACAGTATTATGCGCTCTGGAACGAATTCTGGGACGGTCCGGCCAGAAAGACCCAGTGGTATAACAGTGTGAAATATGTGTATCTGTCGCTGGGGATCGACGGGGCGTATCACAATGCCGTAAGTCCGGATCTGCCCCGGAAGTGCCGGGAACTGATGGAAAAGACGGTCCGGCTTGCCAACCGGTCCGGGGATGCCTCCCAGAAGAAAAGGGCGGCTTATCTCATGAAGGAATTCGAACTGTATGAAGCCTCGATGATCCTGAACGGCATGGGCCGGATCGATCTCTCCGGCGGGATCGGCAGCGCCGATGATGCGCTGTTTCTGGCGAAAAACCTGCCGGTCATCGCCGATGCGGCGGTCCGACGGCAGCAGACCGCGCAGGATATCAGCCAGAATTTCCCCCGCTGGTGGGGCGGTATTTATCCCAATCTCTATCCGAGATCCTTCAAGGAAAAATATACCCGGCTGGCAATCCCCAAATCGGTGACGGCACTGCTGCCGTATATGGAGAAACCGGCTGTCCTGGATGCTTACAGGAAATCTCTGGATGATCCGCGGATCCCCGCCGAATGGAAAGAACTGCTGACCACTTTGAGCAATGCTTCCGCCGTGACCGGCATGATCCTGGATGCCTCGTTCGAGGCTGATGAAGCCAAAAACTGGAAACCGGCCGGAAAACGGAGCAATGCATTCACGCATACGGGCAAATTTTCAGGTGAATTCCGGCCGAACGGCAATACGGCCCGCTTTGTCCGGACATTTCAGAACGATCCGGCCAAACGTTATCTGGTAATGGCGCGCGTGCTGGTCCCGCCCGATTATCCGCCGGGCCGCGCCCAGGCCAGGATCAGCTTGAACGGTCGCACCAAGATCGGTTATAACACGATTTCCTACAGCCCGGCCGTCATCACTCTGGTTCCCGGACAGTGGAATCTGGTTTATTCGATCGCCAAGCCCGGAAAACGGGCGGTCAAGGGTGAAGTCATCCTGACGGTTACCGGGATGAAAAAAGGCGACCGTTTTTACGTTGATGACCTCAAACTGATCGAAGCCGGAGAATAATTTTCCGGCTTGATGCCGGGCAATTCTTCGATCAGAACCAGATGCCGGACGGATCCATGGTCCGGATCCAGTTGTCCGCGGCTTTGCGCAAGCCTTCCGCATTCGGCGCGGTCACCGTGATCCGGTCCTTCTCCCGTTCGATCCGGTAGGAAAGTTCATCCGTCGGAGCAGTCCGGAAAATAACCTTGATCCCCGGTTTGCGCTTGCCGTCCGCGATCCGGAAAGCCTTCCGGAAGGCCGCACTGAAATAGTCCGATTCGGGTCCTTCCGCCTGGAAAATCACGCCCGGCTCACACAGCTTCATGCCGTTCCAGACGACCTCGCCGAAATCTTTGCCTTCAGTCGCACTGCGGATCTTTTCGAGCAGTCTCAGCAGCGCGGTCTTGGCCTGCAGATAATCCGCCAGCGAGGCGCGTTCCATGGTGTAGTCGGCAATGCCGGAAAGGTTCAGGGGCTTCCTCTTCAGGATGCCGCCGAAAATGCGGTCGTATTCCTGCCGGTATTCGCGCGCCTGTTCGGCATATTCGGGCAGTTTCTCCAGCCGGACGATCCAGCTGCGGCAGAGCGCGGCCATATTGGCGAAATCCATGCCGTCGCGCAAGCCTTCATGGGCGGGCGAATCCTGCGGAATGAGATCTTCTCCGATCCGGACGATATTGTGCGTGAGCCGGTAATTGCCGCCTCGCATGTATTCGTGGTTGTGGAAGAAATCCTGTTCGAGGAATGCCGCGCGGACACCCCAGTTGACCATGGTCTCATACGTCTGCCAGCTGTTGCCGTAGCCGGTGTAGTCGCCGAACAGGTCTCCGGGCTTGAGCAGGCCGTCTTTGCGTCTCGCGGCCACGGTCATCGGACCGCCGCTGCCGCCCTGATAAAGTTCGAACGACGGGCTGAGGAGTTTCAGCCGTTCGGGGAAAGGAAACAGCATCGCAAAGGTGCTGAACGGACGGAAGCCCGCGGCTTTGAGCCATTTGCCCATTTCGCACATCACGGGGAACTGGTCCGGCGGCTGCTCGTCCTTGATCTTCACGAAGATGTCTTTGTCCTGATATCCTTTCTGCCGGAGGACGCGGCCGAGCCGTTTCCAGTTTTCCTCTTCCTCGGCGGTCGGGGGCTTCACCGAATAGCGGGCGGTCTTCACACGGGTCAGGCCGTGGGCGATCGCCGCATCGGTGATCCTGTTCAGCAGGCCGAGTTCATTCTTCTTAACTCCGTCCGCAGGCGTGGCGACCACGAATCCGGTGGCGGACCCCAGCTGCAGGAAATCCACATTGTGCCCGTTCAGGTTCCGCAGCCAGGCGGACAGCAGTTCCGGCGTGTCCAGCACTTTCTTCGGGAAATTGACCTCCGATTCGAGCATGACCGGTTTCCGCCCGGGCAGCGCGACGGGAGAGACTTTCACCTGCACGGTGACCGCGGCGGTTTTTCCGGCCTGATTGCGGAATTCGACCGGGACCGTATAACTGCCCGGTTTGGCGTTATCGGTGTTGACGATCAGCCAGACGGATGCGGGCGTTTCCGTGCTGAATTCCTTTTTCGGGATCAGGATGCGGAAAAATCTCGTGGTGGAACTGGCCTTGCCGTCCCACCGGTAAACCGTTTCCGGAATGATCTTCATATCGATGCCCGCGGGCGGACGGCAGGACCAGGTGAATTTCTCGCTCGGTTCGAACGGATAGAGCTGCAGTTCGAAAGATTCGGTCTCGCCGCGGAACATGTCCAGCTCCACTTTGGCACATTCCCGATAAAAATTGTCTTTCGGCGGCAGGGAGACGGCGAATCCGCGTTTGGATGCGTCCGGACTGAAATCCAGTTTGACAGCGGCAGGCGGGACCCAGCCGGGGATCGGTTCCTGATCGTGGTTTTCCGTATATTCCGGCTGGAACATCGGAGTGAGTTCGGCATCCTTGCCGACGATGACCGTGTCATACCAGCTGGTGATCTTCGTTTTCCCGACCATGATCCGCTGTTCGACGGCAAAAGCGGATCATG
>Ga0265298_10002084_pt1 | contig 28602 bp, 33 predicted proteins | sample AusTroGonzalo_MG_3_FD_193486 | JGI IMG/M metagenome (GOLD analysis project Ga0265298, IMG submission 193486) | Bovine rumen microbial communities from tropical cattle in Woodstock, Queensland, Australia - Gonzalo_01 | ecosystem: Host-associated > Mammals > Digestive system > Stomach > Rumen ...
CGATGTCTTTGGCAAATGGAGCCTTACGACAATACCTTTGCCATTGCTCCGCCAGTTGTTGCGACACCTTCAAGGATTCTACGATTTGCAAACGATTTGCCCAATACTCTTCAGAGTGCCGGTTTGCTACGCAAATCGCGAAGGATGGTCGGAGCGGCGGGATTTGAACCCACGACAACCTGCGCCCAAGGCAGGTGCGCTACCAGACTGCGCTACGCTCCGTGCTTTAGGCTGTGTATTATATCATATTTTCGCGCGATTTTCAATAGGGAAAATCAAAAATCTCGCTTCCGGGCAAAAAGAAAGAGGCGGAGAAAACTCCGCCTCCGGATAACTCGGCTTCAATGAAGCCGATGTCCGTTACTTGGCCTGGGGCAGGAAGGTGCGAGCCTTCTCGAGCTCCTTCTGCTGCTCCTCGGCGGGCAGCTGACGGAACGCCTCCATGCCAGCCGTGATCTGCTCGGCGGAAGCGCCGACCTGGCTGTAGATGGACTCCATCTCCTTCTCTTCCGCAGTCTGCTTCTCGCAGCCGGCGACAAACATCGCGCCGCAGCACGCCAGCACGGACAGTTTGAACAACTTGCTCATTTTTGTTTTCCTTTGTGTTTTGCCCTAAACTTTTGTTTAGTGAGCTTATATTTTATCATATTCGCCCCCCAAAAGTCAATAGGTAAAATCAACAATCTGTTTTAAGGCGTGTCGAACTCGCGGATCACATCGAGGAGCTGTTCGGCGAGATCGGGGTCGACCTCGAAGATGTTTTCCTGCGCCGAATAGGTGTTGTTGTTGATGTTGGCCTTGACGGCGATGAAGCGGTCGAACTCGTCCTTCTTGGACTTCCGCCCCGTCTTTTCGCGGTCCAGGAGACCGTGGTTCACCAGATTCTGCATCAGATCCTTGACGTGCGCAGGGTCCGCCTCGATGCGCCGCACGCGGATGTCGCTCCACACCGCATCGCGGTATTTGCGGGCGAAATCGTTGGAGACGAGTTCGCTCGTGCCCTTCTTGACCTCCACGTGGCCCATGCCGTTCATGTACACGCCGATGCGACGGATGGGCGTGCGCTTGAGGTTGTAGTAGTGGATCTCCACCCAGTTGAGCGGCGACTCCTTGACGACGATGTACGGATCGACCCAGAACGGACCGCAACCCGCAAGCGCGCCGGACAGCGCCAGCGCCAGCAAAAGCATCATTTTCTTGAACATATGAGTTCGCATCCCTTCAATGTCAATGTTTCGTCGATGATAAACGGAAGTCCCGCGTCGTTGAGCGCCCATCGTGCGAACCCGCCGGTGGCCACGAGGCGGAAATCCTCGCCGTAGTTGCGCTTCAGTTCGCCCACGATCTCCTTGACCATGCCGCGATACCCCACGATCGCGCCGAAACGCATGGCCTCCTCGGTGGACTTGCCGATCTTGGGGGCGTCGCCGCTGCCGAGCTCCATGCGCGGCAGTTTGGCGGTGCGCTCGAAGAGATAGTCGCGCATCAACGGGAAGCCGGGCGCGATCACGCCGCCCTGCCACACTCCGTCGCGCGTCACGATGGCGGCGGTGAGCGCGGTGCCGAAGTCCATCACCAGAACGGGCGCGCCGTAGATCGCCACGGCCGCTTCGGCGTCGCACAACCGGTCCGCACCGATCGTTTCGGGGGCGGGATAGTCGTACTTCAGCTCGAGTCCGGCCGGAAACTCCACCTGCACGAACTTCTTGCCGCATTGCGCCGCGAGGTCGCGCCATCGGGAGTCCATATCCGGCACCACCGAAACGTAATCCACCTCGGCGGCGGAGTCCATAGCCTCCAGCGCCACTTCGCGCGCGGCCTCGAAACCGCCGTCGATATGGAAAACCTGGTCGCCGATCTTCAGCGCCGTAGAGGTGTTTCCGACGTCGATTACGAGATTGGCCATCCTAGACGGCCCGCCACTCGAGCGAGAGGTCCACCGATCCGGCGCTATGGGTGAGACAGCCGAGCGAGATTGCGGTTACGCCGGTGGCGGCCACCTCCTTGGCGCGGTCGAGCGTGATGCCGCCCGACGCCTCGGTTTTGGAAATGCCCTTGCAGAGCTTGACGCACTTTTTCATGTCCGCGCACGACATGTTGTCGAGCATGATCCACTCGGGCTTGGCCTTGAGCGCGCTTTCGCATTCGCGCACGCTCTCCACCTCCACCTCCACGTCGAGCTTGGGGAAGGCCTTGCGCGCGGCCACCACCGCCTGGTCGAGTTCGTCGGGGTTGCCTCCCTTCCAGAGCCGGCGGTGGTTGTCCTTCATGAGCACTCGGTCGTACATGCCCATGCGATGGTTCGTGCCACCCCCGCAGAGAACGGCGTACTTCTCGAACACCCGGAGGCCGGGCGTGGTCTTGCGGGTATCGAGGATCATAGTGCCGTAGCGCTTCACCGCCTCCACGAACTTGCGCGTCAAAGTGGCGGTGGCGCACATGCGTTGCATAAAGTTGAGCGCGGTACGCTCGGCCGCGAGGATGCTCCGCGCCTTGCCCTTGAAGACGAGAATCGGCTCTTTGGGCTCCACCCGGCTACCGTCCGGACGCTTGATCGAAACCTGGATCTTGGGGTCGACGAGCTTGAATACCGCCTTGGCCACCGTGGCGCCGGCCACCACGCATCCCGTGCCTTTGGCGTAGATTTCGCCCGTGGCCGTCACGCCCGGATCGACGAGCGCGATCGAGGTGGCGTCGCACCAAGGCGACGACTTCACCTTGTCCACCGAAACGAGATCTTCCTCCAGCGCAAGCCGCACCGCGGCCTTGGCCCGAGGCGAAAGCATAACGTCCTTCATGTACACCTCCCTTGCGAAGGGAATCAAGCGCCCTTCAGAAATCCCCAGTGCTGGTAGATGACGAACGTCAAGATACCCGCAAGGGCTAGGCCCGCCAGCGCCACGAAAAACGCGATGTTGCCGGCGGCCGACGATGTGCCCGAACCGCCCGACTTGACAGGTTTGGCCGGCACGTCCAGTTTGAAACGGTCGGCGATGGTGGCGCCGCCCGGAGATGCAGGAGCGGCCGCTTTGACAGTGGTGGCCGCAGGTTTGACTGGCTTTTTGATTGTCATGATGGATATTATAGCACTTTTTGTCGCGATTGTCAAGACGAAACGTAATCGGGGCGAAACAAATCCTAAACGTATTCTTCGAAGCCGGGCAGTTCGTCATGGAGCGAAAGCTTGAACGGCAACTGCATGGTGAGCGGACGGAGAAGACGGAAAACGCGCTGGGAGCACACCCGGATCTCGCCGGGCACGAAGCCGAGCTTCACGAACTCCCGCAACAGACCCGGCGCCAGATTCTGCCACATGTCCGCGATCGTGCACTGGGGCGGCCGCACCGACATGCGGATCGACACCAGCGACTTGCCGTCCGCCGCATCGCGCACGTCAAGATCGTAGGCCATGCGCGAATGCGCTTCGGTGGTGGTGTAATGCGGATTGCAGCGGAAGGCCACGTCTACCACCCGATCCTTGAGGAGCGGCTTGTCCTTGGCGGCATCGACATCGGCCTTGGGCAACGACACGCGCTCCACGTGGGGACGCGGCTGCACGAGCGGCACGGGCACGTCCTCCCATTTGCGCACGTTCACCTGGCGGCGACCGAAGAGACTGCCCTCCTCCAGGTATTTGTGGCAGAGTTTAGGGTCGTTTTCGATGCGCATGACGAGTCCGAACGATTCGCGGACTAGTTTGTGGAAGAGCGCTTCTTCGCGGTCGTTCAGGGGACGGGTCTTGTAGCCCGGATCCTGGCGGAACGCCTTGACTTCGCCGTTTTTCAGCCACAGACAGAGAAAACCGGGCAGTTCGCCGGGGAAGGAGATGAACCCGTAGTTGTGGTCGTGGCGCCAGAGATTGTAGTCGTGGAAGGTCTGCCAGCCCTCGAGGAAGAGCCCCTGCGCCTTGATTTCGGGATTGTCCGCCAGCGCTTCGATCATGCCGAAATAGGGATACACCGACCCTTGCGGCATCAGCACCCACTGGACATATCCCGGCCAGAACCCGAGCGCCTCGATCTGCCGCATCAGCTCTTCGATTTTTCCGCCAAAGCGATCCATCCCAGTTCCCTCCTGCGCATGGTGCGGTAGGCCTTTTCGCCGTGATCGTCCGCTCCCGAAAGATGATCCATGCCGTGCGCCACGTACAAAAGCAGCTCCGTGCGTCCGCCCAGCGCCAGCGCCCGCTCCACGTTGACGTAGATTTCGCCGTAGACCCCTTCCGCTTCGCCCGGCATGGGGTCGTAGCGCTGGGTGATGACGTCGGTGGCGCCCTCGACGCCCATGATCCCGCGATGCACGAGGTCGGACGAGCGGTCGTTCTGGAGAATCACCGTGACGTCGCGGAAAACCGTCTTGATTCGCCGCCCGGAAAGCCGCGCGAAGAGTTCCGCCGCGCGCACGAGCTCTTGGCGGGAGATGCCGGTTGCCTTCGGGAGCCTGCCTTCGACCGCGATCATTTCCGCACTATGCTCCCGCCCAACGCCGCCAGCGACTTCTCCACCGCCACATAGCCGCGATCGACCGTTTCCGCGTTCTGGATGACCGACTTGCCTTTGGCGGCCAGCGCCGCGATGACGAGCGCGATGCCGGCGCGGATGTCGGGACTCGTGACTGTTCCTCCGTAGAGATTGCTGGGGCCGGTGACCACCACGCGATGCGGATCGCACTGCACTATCTTGGCGCCGAGCCCCCTCAGGTGGTCGACGAAGTAGAGCCGGCTCTCGAACATCTTCTCGAAAAAGAGACACGTCCCCCGCGTCTGCGTGGCGAGGACGATGAGAATGGACATCAGATCGGAGGGAAAGGCCGGCCAAGGGCCGTCGGACAGGGACGGAATCGCATCCCCGAGATCGTACTTCATCTTGAGCCGCTTCCGGGGCGTGTAGACGAGCGTCTTCTCCTTGGCGTCGATCGTCCAGGTGACGCCGAAGCGCCCGAACGCATGCACCAGCACCTCGAACGGTTCGGGGTCGATGTTGGAAAGCGTGATCGAACCGCCGGTGACCGCCGCCGCCACGATGTAGCTGCCGGCCTCGATATAGTCGCACCCGACCCGCGTTTCGCAGCCGCGGAGCGACTCCACGCCCTCCACCTCGATGCGGTTGGTGCCCGCGCCCGAAATCCGGCCGCCCATCAGATTCAGCATGTTGGCGAGATCCACGATATGCGGCTCGCACGCGGCGTTGTAGATTACCGTCTTCCCCGCCGCCAGCACCGACGCCATCAGCACGTTTTCGGTGGCGGTGACCGACGCTTCGTCCAAGAGGATGCGCGCCCCCTTCAGCTTGCCTTCGAACCGGAGCGTCTTCTTGCCCGCCTGCGCCTTGGCCCCCAGCTGCTTGAACGCGGCGAAATGCGTATCCAACCGTCGATGCCCGATCTGATCGCCCCCGGGCGGCGGCAGACAAGCCCTTCCGGCCCGCGCGAGAAGCGGCCCCGCGAAAAGGAAACTCGTGCGCAACCTGGACGCAAGTTCGGGCGAGATGCGGGCCGATTTGAGCTGGTCGGCCGTCAGCACCGCCCGGTCGCCCGTGCGCTCCACCTTCACCCCGAACGTCTTGGCCACTTCCAGCATGGTCGCGACATCGGCGATGTCGGGCAGATTGGTTATCGTGACCGGCTCGGCGGTGAGCAGCGAAGCGGCGATCATCGGCAAGGCGGCGTTCTTGTTGCCGGAAACGCGATGCGTTCCGGAAATGGTTCTGCCGCCCTCGATGACCAGCCGGCTCATGAAAGCTCGTCGATCTTGCGGGTTTCGCCGAACACGATCAGCCGGTCGTCGCTCTTGAGCACGGCGCTCGCCGAAGGAATGATCACGAGCCGTTCGGATTCGGGCTTGTCGGGGTTGATCCGCCGGATGCAAAGGACCGTAAGCGCCGTCTTGTTGCGGAAATCGATTTCCGCCAGCGTCCGCTCGCGCATGCCTTCCGGCACTTCGATCTCGGCGATGGAATAGCCGTCCGAAACCTCCAAGAAGTCGATGGCGTCGTGGTTGGCGATGGTACGGGCAAGCCGATGGGCGCTGTCGCGGTCGGGGTAGATGATGGTGTCGGCCCCGATGCGCCGCAGGATCTTGCCGTGCAGTTCGCTCGAAGCCTTGGCCACCACGCGCGGAACGCCCAGCTCCTTGCAGTTGGTGGTGGCCATGATGGACGCCTCGATATTGGACCCGATCGCCACCACCACCACATCGCATTCGCCGAAACCGGCCTCTTCCAATACGTGCGGCTGAGTAGCGTCGCCCTGAAGGGATGTGGCGAATTCGCTCGCGTTCTGCATGGCGGGACGGTTGCGATCGACGAGAATCACGTCGATCCCCGCATTCGCCAGCGACTCCGCAAGCGACATTCCGAACCTTCCCGCGCCGATGATTCCTACCCGTTTCATTCCGTTTCCAGCTCCATTTTCTTCGCCTCGCGGATGAGTCCCTGCGAGTAAGGATGCTTGGGATTCTCGAAGAACGCGGCCGGATCGTCCGTGGTCTCCACCACCCTGCCGTCCTTCATCACCGCGAGTTTGGTGGCCATCTGGGACACTACGCCCAGATCGTGCGTGATGAGCAGCACCGCCGAATTGGCCTGGTGCAGCCGCTTCATCAGCTTAAGAACCTGCGCCTGGATGGTAACATCAAGCGCGGTGGTGGGCTCGTCGGCGATCACGAGGTCCGGCCCCAGCATAAGCCCCATGGCGATCATCACGCGTTGCTGCATGCCGCCCGAAAGTTCGTGCGGATAGGCCCGGGCGCGAACGATTGGATCGGGGATGCCCACCTTGTCCAGCCATTCGAGAGCCATCGCCCGCGCGGCTTCCTTGGTCATCTTCTCGTGGAGGAGAATCGTCTCCACCAACTGGTCGCCGATCCGATGCAGCGGCGAAAGCGAACCCATCGGGTCCTGGAACACGACGCCGATCTTCTTGCCCCGGATGGCCCTAAGCTCCGGAAGCGGCATCGTCAGCGTGTCCTTGCCGTCCAGCAGAATACGTCCTTTGGGATAGAACGCCGGAGGGGACGGCAACAGCCGCGCAACCGACATCGAAACCGAACTCTTGCCCGAGCCCGATTCGCCCACGATTCCCAAAACCTCGCCGCGATCCAGCGTCAGATTGACGTCCATCGCCGCGCGCGTCACTTCGCCTTCGTCGTTCCGGAACGAAACGTCCAGATCCTGAATATCTAGTAGCATCAATTGAACTCCTTCTTCACAAATTCCATCAGCGCGTCGCGCCAGTTTGGGGTGCGGTATCCCAGCACGTTGAGCACGCTTTTCTTGAGGGCGAAGGTGCGCTCCTCGCCCGCGACCGGCTCCACCTTGCGGCCCGAACCCAGCCAGCCGAACACCTGCTCCCCCGCCTCCTGCATGGTGCACTGGTCTTCGCAAGTGGCGTGCACTAAACCGGAAACGTCCGGCCGGGACACGATAAACCGGATCGCCTCCGCCACCACCTTGGCCGGCGTGGGATTGCCGCGCACGTTCGCATCCGCATGGCCCGTCCGCACCAGATTGTGCAGCCAATCGTCCGAGCCTTCCGCATAGAGCCAGTGGGTGCGCAGAATGACGGCATCCGGCAGAATAAGCTGGACCATCTGTTCGCCGGCGAACCGGGCGAGACCGAAATCGGTTTCGGGACGCGGAATGTCCATCTCGCCCCAGGCCCAAGGCGTGCGGGGAGGCCGGCCGGAAAAGACTTCGGCCGACGAGACGTAGAACAGCCGCGCACCGGAGATCTTGGCGGCCAAAGCCACGTTGCGCGCACCCGTTTCGGACGCTTCCGCCTGCGCCAAATTGGAAATATCGATGATGGCGCCGGGCTTTTCCGCCAGCATCCGGGACGCAAACGACTCGTCGTCCAGCACTTCGTCAGCCTCGCCCCAAACGAGTTCATGCTCCCGAAGCGCCGTTTCCAGCGCACCCGCGAGAATGTTCGTGCGGCCTGCGAGAAAAATCTTCATTCGGACTTGTTAAGCTCCATCGCCCGCACCATGCACGCCCCGAGGAGCACGATCTGCCAGCTCATGTATATCCAGGCGAGGATGATGGGCAGGAACGCGAACGACCCGTAAAGCGCGGAGGATTTGGCGATGCCCACCTGCGCGATGGCGCACACCTTGATCCACCCGCCAAACAGCAGCGCCGTCACGAGTCCACCGTAGAACGCGTGGCGGTTGCCCACCTTGCGATGCGGAATCACCTTGAAGAGGAAAGCGAAGTTTAGCGACGCGAGCAGCAGCGTCACCACCATCCGGAAGAGACTCGAATCCAAAACCGCAATGAGCCCGTCCGACGCCCACTTGGTGAGCCAGGTGGACCCCATGGTGGACACGATCACGTTTTTGACCACGTTCAGGATCGGCACCGACATCGCCAGCGACACCAGCACCGGCAGCACCACCGAGATGAAAAGATAGAGCGCGCATCTCCGCCAGATCGGCCGCGCCTTTGGCACCTCCCAAATTTCGTTGAAACTCACCTCCACCATGCTCAAGGACGAGATGACCGTCCAGAGGAGAAACCCGAAACCGATCCAGCCGAGCGTCTTGATGTTGAACTGCTCGATCTTCTCGAAGAGAATATCCGAAATCTGCCGCGCCTGCTTGCCGAATTCCAGCGCCGCGATCTTCTTCTGCTCGCGCATCTCGTCCGTGCCCAGATACGACGCCAGAAACGCCATGTCGTCCTCCTGGCCGTTCTCGATATTGGAGATCATGAGGTCCAGCTGGCGGTTGATTTCGGTGCGCGCGTAGTCGTCAACCCCGCACTGCTTGGCGCCGAACAGCAAGATGCAGAGCGTGGGTATGACCGCCAGAAGCGAAAAGTAGGTGAGCCCCGCGGCGTGCATGGAGCAGTTGTTGCGGAGAAAGTTCTTCACCACGCTCCAGCACCAAGCGACACAGGGAACGGCAAGCAGACGGTCCAGCAGTTTCATAGCAGATATCCCGTTAAGTGGCCCAAGACGGTTCCGATCACGTACACCGACACGAGAATCCCCAGATTCTCGCCCAAATTCCGGTTGGTGCGGAAAAGCACCAGAATCCCCACGCCGCTTCCGGTGAAGGAACTGGCCATCAGCGCCCCCGCACCCATCGCCCCCGAAAGATACAGCTTGGCCGCCGCCACGCTCACCGCGCAATTCGGGATAAGCCCCAGGAGCCCCGCCAGCGCCTCGCCCACGTAGGGAGTGTTGAGCTGAAGCTTGGCCAGCGCGTCCTCGCCGCCGAAATGCATCGCAAGCTCGATCGCCCCCGATATGACCAAAATAAACAGAAAAACCTCGGCGGTATGGATGAGCGCTGGCACCACTATCCCCTTGCGGTTGGCGCAGGCGCAATGAGAATGTTCGCACAATTCATGCACGTCCACTTTCCGGCGGATGTGCCGCAGAAAACCGAAAATCGCATTCACGGTAAAACCGGTCGCCACCGCCGCGAACACTTTGAGCAGGAGAATCTTCGCCATCAGCCCCGCCGGCGCCTGCGAAGATATGAGCACAGGGATAAGTTCGTCCGAAGTGGAGAGCATGACCGCGAGGAGAGTCCCCGCCGAAACCACCCCGCCCGCATAGAAGCTCGCGGCCGCCGCCGACACTCCGCACTGGGGAATCGCCCCCGCAAGCGCACCGGCCAGCGGGCCGACAGAACGAGCACGCTCGAGGAAAGCCTCGAGCGCACCGCCAGCCTTTGCTTCCACCGTTTCCAACACGAGGTAAGTCGCGAAGAGAAACGGCAGCAGCAACAGGGTTTCTTTTATGAACTCTAGCATTAGGCCGGAGCGATAGCGGAGTTGGGGCACTGGGCCGCGCACGCACCGCAATCGAGGCACTTGTCGGGGTCGATGGAGTAGGCGTCGCCCGCCGAAATCGCTTCCGCAGGGCAAACCGACTGACAGCATCCACACGCGACGCAGTTGGCCGCATCAATCTTGTGAGCCATGGTCTTTTCTCCTTTTTTGGTTGAACTATGATATATTATATCATATTCCCGCCAAAAAATCAAGCGTTTTCTTATGCGATAGAGTCGAAAAGCGGATCGAGCAGCGGCGAAGAAGTGAAAGACTCGAGCAGCCGGCGCCGGAACTCAAGATGTCCGCGCGCGGCCGCGAGACGGCGGGTGGTGGCGAAATAGAGATCATTGCGAAGCCATCCCACCTGGATGAGAATGAAGTCCGCCAGGGTCCGGATGAGCCCGTAATCGACCGGTTTGCGGTTCAAGATGGCGTCCACCACCAAAGGCGAAGGCTCGCCGGGCTGAAGACCCCAAAACGCATCTTGACTCAAGTTCGGATTGGCCGCCAACTGATCCTCGAGGACGCGGAAAATGTCCAGCTTGTCGGCATCGCGCACGAGATGGCAGATCTTTTCGCGCAAAGGCGACATGCCATCCGGAAGATCGCGTCGATTATGGTAGAGAATGGCGGCAAGAATGTCTTCGTCGGCCGTCCAACCCTTTTCGCACACAATATCATGGCTCAAAACGGCATGATCTACCGATTTCGCATCGTTAAAGGTGCCGTAACGCTTGATTTGCTCGAAGCGGCCCGCGTCATGCAGCATCGCGGCCTGGAGCGCCTTATCGCGTTCTTCCGGAGTGAAAACTTCACCCTCGATGATCAAACGCGCAGCCTCCACCACCTTTTGGGTGTGAATGCGCTTCAATTCCATCATCGGCGGGAGCGTTCCCGTCCGGTCGCGATAGGAATCGATATATTCGCCGTAAAGACGGGTTATTCTATCCAAGTCCACAGCTTGGCATGCTCGTTCACGGTGTCGCCGCCGGTTTTGAGGAAGAATTCTCCCTTGCCTTTGGAGCCGGCATCGATATTGGTGGAGGGGGTGTTATCGGCGGTGAACGCGGCTTGCGTAACCTTCACCCACTCCCGGCCACCACACGGTAGCGCCGAAATGTCATAGAAATCGGCCGAACGGGATTCCTTGGCCGACTCGTAATTGCGGCGGAAGTCCTCCACGAAAGAAGCGATAAAGCCAAGTCCCTTGACCTTGGTGTCGCGGATGGTGGAAATGGTGGCCACCTTGGTCCAGTCTGCCTCGCCCTCAGTCTTGAGCGAACAAGTGAAGGCGATGCGATCGTCCCCGTCGGGGGCACACTCGATCTTGGCGGTAACGCCCTCGCCCTCCTGCCAGTCGAGTCCGGTCAGGGTCTTGGCGCCGCTGCCCTCCCCTCCGAAGCGCGACACGGAGACCCGGGGATCGCTGTAAAGCACCTTGGCGCGCAGTTCGTGCTTCATGTCCTCGGCCTTGATGGCGTAATCCTGAGGGTCGGACGGATCCCAGACGGAGAAAATGAACACCCGCTTGCCCTCGCCCCAATCCTGGATGCCGCAATAGCCCTGGTGCCAGCCGAGAATGGAGAAATACGTGTCGGGCTGGGACTTGGTGACCTTGATCGTGGCCCGGGCGGCCGAAATATCGCCTGGCGTGGCATAATGGAGATGCACCGAGCGGCACTGGCGCTTGACGAGATCGGCGAGGCGCGCGGCCTCCTTGGCCTCTTCCACCGAAGTGGCGGCGAGCGAAGCGAAAGCGGCGAAACAAAGCGAGGCGGCGAATAGCGGCTTGTTCATAGGTCTTCGATCCTTTCGATGATGCGGTCGGCTTGACGAAGCTCCTCCGGGGTGCCATACCCCCACGAAACTCCGATGGAAAATACATGATTGGCGCGCGCGGCGGCGAAGTCGTTCAAAGTGTCGCCCACCATCGTGCAATCTTCAGGCGCAAGGCCCTGCTCCTTGAGGACGATGGCGATCAATTCCGGTTTCTTCACGCCATACATATCCCCCGTGTAAAGACGGTCGAAAATCCGGTCCCAGCCGAACTTGCGCCCCATTATTTCCGCTCCGGCATGGCGCTTGTTGGTGACGATGAAAACGCGATCGCCGGCCGCCTTGAGCTGCTTGACCCTGTCGATCACGCCGGGATATTCGCGCGTATTGGGGAAGCCGTCGTGATCGTAATGACGGCCGAACGCCGTACGCATTTTCGCCGCCAGTTCCGGCGTATACTCCCGGGGAAAAAGACTCTGGAGCATCACGTCGATGGGAGGACCGGCCACAAACACTTCATCAAAATCGTCCCGCCCAAGTCCGAGATCGGCCATCGCCGCCTTCCAGGCCTCGCGGATGTCGAGGTCGGTATCGGCCAAAGTGCCGTCCAGATCGAAGAACCAGGCCTTTTTCATAGTCTCAACAGCCCTTCCTCGGCGGCATAGATGACGTTCATGGCGTCTTCGGGGGTGGTAACGTTGTCCAATATCTGCAGAAACTCGGTGGCGTGCGCCATAACGGAAAGCCGCGCGAGCATGTGCAGATGGATCTCGTGGTCGGTGGCGGCCACAAGGAAGAAATGGCGCGTGGGCTCGCCGTTCTGGGAGCCGAAGAAAACGGGACGGATGGCCCGACCGTAAGCCACAAACGGCTGCTCGAAAAGATACGGATCGTGGTAGCGCGGATGCAGGAAGGCGGCACCTTCGCCTACGGCGGTGGAGGCCGACTCTTCGCGCTCCATCAACTCGCGGAAGAGAGCATCGGAGTCGTAGACGAAGCCGGTGCGGATGGCGAGATCGGCCATGTCACGCACGATGCCGGCCTTGGTTTTGCCGGGGAGCGCCAAGTGGATGCCGGAAATGGGGAATTGGTCGCGAAGCCGCCAGTCCGTCTTGTGTTCGCGCCGACGCTTGAGCCGCATATCGTCGTGCTGACGCTTGCGCTCCTTGTGTCCCGCGGCCAGCAGATAGCGTTGCGCCCACTCGTCGAGGTCGGCATGGTCGAAAAACCAGTCGCCCCCGCGTTCCACGGCCGGAATCTCGCCGCGCTGCGCAACGTGCTTCAGTTCGTTGGGCGCGATGCAGATATGCTCGGCCGCCTGAACCAACGATAGTACTTCTCGGGACATTGATATATATTATATCAAATTTCGCGGGAAATTTCAAGCCCTAAGCGAGAATATTATTCCGTCAAGCTGGTCAATGGACTCCGAAAGCTCGGCGTTGCCGGTGATGACGATGCGCAGCGCCGCCGCCTCGAACTGGGAGTAGAGGACGGTCGTTAGGCGGTCGGGATCGATATCCGGCCGGTACTCGCCATTGCGCACCGCCTCGATGATAAGCGAGTGGATTATGCGCCTAAGACCGAAAGTATGGCGGATTATGTGCGACTGGGGAACGGGGGCGCCTTGACGCCGGAGCTCGGCCAGATAGTCGCTTATGACGCATACGAAGTCGCGGTTGTCGAAGAGCATCGCGAACACCGTGATGCAGATCTGGCGGAGTTTGGCGTCGGCGCTGTGCCGGGAGTGGATGACCTCGTGGTACTTGGCGGCCACGCGTCTGGTGACCCCGGCGATGGCCTCGTTGAAGATGGCCCGCTTGTCTTTGAAGTAGGTGTAAAGGAGCGTACGCGAGATCTTGCAGGCCTTGGCGATCATGCCGTAGTTGACCCCGCTATAACCATGGACGGCGAACAATTTGATGCTCGCCGCCACGATTTCGCTTTTGCGCGTTTTGTGATCGATCTTCCGCGCCATCAGAAGTTGTAGGTGAGGCCGGCGGAAACGAGATACGAGAACGAGTTGCGGCAGCGCCACATACCGGACTGGCCGAAGGTCTGCCCTGCACGAGGCTGGATGAAGCGCTCGGAACGCTCCATGCAGATGAAGCTGAGACCCACGTCAAGCTTCAGGTTTTCCGTAAGCTGGAAGCCGAGGCCGGAGGTGATGATGTGGCGATCGCCCGCCGGCAGCATGGTAGTGCCGCGGTTTTCGTGGCTGGGGTCGAGATCGTACACGTAGCCCAAGCGACCCTGCAACCAGTCGGTAAAGTCATATTCCGTCGCCATACCATAGCGGAACGCATTCTTGAAGTCGAGCCGCTGACGATGGGAAGCCGTACCCGGCAGCTGGAAGTCGATCATGTCGACCGTGCTCCACTCGGTCCAGATGATGGTAGCGCCCACGCGCCAATCGTCCGTGATATCCCAGTTGACGCCGGTAGTGACGGAGGAAGGAAGCGTCAACTTGGCCGAAGCATCGCCGCTAGTAACGCCCGGCAAGCTGAAGTCGCCCTCGATATTATGCTTGATGCGCGAGCGATAGACGATACCGGCGTGAATATTATCGGTAATCTTGAACTTGGAGCCCAACACGAACCCGAGCCCCCAATCGTCGCCCTTCAGATGGCTCTTGTTGGGCACCCCAAGGCCGCTAAGCGGTTGCGCATAGTTTTCGAAAGTGATGTAGCTTACGCGCAAACCGGCCGAAACCGACCACCAATCCGTAATCTTGTAGGCGATATTGGGGTTCATGGTGTACTGCTCGATCGTAGTTTCCGTGGTGTCATACGCGAGCGCCCAGCCATCCTTATACTTGGTACCAAGGCCATACTCCGCGTAGTTGCCCCACCCCAATACGAGATCGTCGGTGACCGGCACCGAAAGATAGAACGTGGGGGCGAAGAACCAGCCCGCATTCATCTTGGCCTGCTTGGCCGAGTAAACCTTGTGGTCGCAGAACGGATTGATGAGCGTGAATCCGGCGTATACTGACACATTGGTCGTATCTGTCAACGCGGCCGGGTTGAAGTAGTTGGCGGTGGCATCGCCCGTCTTGCCCACCAAAGCGCCAGCCATCGCGTTTCCGCGCGAAGAAGCTTCGTAGAGACCGAATCCCGCGCCAAAAGCCAGGGTGGCGGCCACACTTGCAAACGACAGCAACAGTAGTTTTTTCATGTTGACAGAATCCTTCTTTTTGTCAAATTGAAGGATATTATATCATATTTTCCGCCCGCTTGTCAAGGGGGTATTTGACATTTTTTATAATTGTGTCAAGGCTAGGTCGATCCGGTCCGGGATCGTCACCGGAAGCGCATGCTCGGCACCGGGAACGATTTCGGCCCGAGTCCAGGGACAGGCGGACAATATCGCCTCTGCATTGTTAAGGGGGGATATGATGTCCTTTTCGGAATGGAACAGCACGATCGGAAGCGCGGGCGACAGTTGGGCGAGGCATGGCCTCACGTCGCTATCGTGGAGATACGTTATCCCGCGCATCAGTTCTTCGTGGCCGGCAGGCTCGTAGGGGTCCACCGGATATTCATGTCCGCCGAGACCCGCTCCGCCGAACATTTCGAACGCGGCGAGGCCGCCCAACCGTTCATGACTATGGTTTGCATAACGTCTGCCGTCCGCAAGCTCAGCGGAAGCCCAGCACTTTGTGGAGTTGCACCGAAAGCGACCAGCCGTCCAACCGTTCGAGCGTATCCTTGACGGTGGCGAAGTCGATCGCGCCATCACGATCGCAAGGGCTCACGTAACGGTCGGTAGCGTCCTCGGCCGTCGAAGAGCTCAAACCCCTCGCCGGGTTCGGGCCGGAGCACCTTCAGATGCCGCCGCCCCCCCAGAAAGCGCCGGACGCTCCAGTTCGAGATCGCCGGACGCCACCAGGAGCCGGTTCATTTCCCGGCCTTCTTGAGCGCCTCAATGGCCAGTTCCGCGAACGGAATCTTGTTTCGCGGATGGACGTCGTTCATGTCGCCGAGTCCGGCCGCGAAAGTATCCACGAAAATGCAACCTTTCTCCTGGGCGATTTTGGCTTGGGCCGCGCGGTAAGGCTCCCAGGGACGGTTCATTTTGGGCAGCCCCATCAGGACGAAAGGAATCTTGCGCTTTCCGCGCAGCTCCTCCACCACTGCCCGAAGCGTTTCCTCCATGTAGACGGTGTCGAGCGGCTGGTCGGGGCTGCCCACGCACAAGGTGGCATTCGACTCGCCCTGGTACCACAGGATTCCGTCCAACTTGAGATCCTTGACCTTGCTTATTCCCTCGTCGTACATGAGCGACACGGGCCACCAGTGACCCTCCTCCATGTTGCCGGACCTGCGCGGATACTCCCGAGCCACCCACTTGCAGGGGAAGTCGGCATTGGCGTCGAGGCGGTGGCGGTTGGTGGCGATGGCCATTAGGCTGGGATAGACCGCGCCGCCGCTCTTGTCCACCTGGCACATCGTCGATTCGCAGATGAAGCTTTCGGTGGGGGCGCCTCCCGCCGCCACGTAGACCATATTGACCGGTTTGCGGGTCATGAGCGCGCGGCGGATGGCGAAGCTCACGCCGAAGGCGGACTTCCTGCCGCCGTTCTGCGGGGTAAGCCGCTCCCACTTGCCGGTGTTGAAGTCCCAGAAGTTTACCTTCACCTTGGAAAGCTGCGCCAACTCCTTTTCGTAGCGCGCATGCTCTTCGCCGGGACGGTTGTAGACGTTCCACCCCTGCTGCATGTTGCTCTGCCCCACACACAACCACGTTTCACCCTCCTTGGGCTGCTCGCACGTCTTCTGCGGCACCTTGCCCAAAAGCGCATTGGCTGTAGTCTCGGCGATGATCCGGGCGCCTTTGGCGTTGGGGTGGATCTTGTCGACCGCCAGGATTTCGTCCATCTCCGCCATCAAGGGCGCCTGCATGTCGATCCCGACGGCTCCAGTCTTTCTGGCCACCGCCTCCAGATCGCGCTGCATCAGGAACGGCTCCGGACTGCGGTAGAACTTCTGCCCCGGCGCGAGCGGCGCCAGCTTGGTCCAGATGAAGAACTTCACCTTGGGGTTGGCCTTCCGGTAGTCCTCGAGTAGCGCCACGTAGTCGGCCGCCCAGCTGCCGCGCTTGCGTCCGCCGGTGTATTCCTTGATGTACTCGCCGTTGTCGTTGATGCCGAGGTTGCAGATCACCACATCGGGCTTCCAGTCAAGGGCAGCCTGGTGCTCCTTCATCCATTTGAACCCGCGCTTTTCGTTGCCGCGCATGGAATCGAGGTAGATGCCGCGACCGGAGTTGCCGAAGTTCCTGACTTCGTATTTGCCCTTGGCCTCGGCGTCCAGGATCAGCTGGAGCTGGGCGGGGTAGCTGGTGCGATCGCGATCCTCGAGCCCCAACCCGTAAGTGATGGAGTCGCCCACGCAGGCCACCTTGAGGATCGCGTTTCCGCGCGAAGAATCCTCGTAAAGCCCGAATCCGGCGCCGAAAGACGTCAGGATAGCAGTAACCGCGAACGAGAGGACCAGTAGCTTTTTCATATTGACAGAATCCTTGTTTTTGTCAAGTGTTCGGGGATGTCAAGTGTTCGGGGATATTATATCATATTTCCCGCCCGCTTGTCAAGGGGGTATTTGACAATTTTTAATTTTCTGTCAAAGCGCGGTCGATTCGCTCGGGGATCGTCAGCGGCAAGGCATGCTCCGCGCCCGGCAACATTTCCACGCGCGCCCAGGGACAAACGTCCCGGATAACTTGCGCATTGTTGGGTCTGGCGATAATATCCCCTTCGGAATGGAACACGGTTATCGGCAGATCGGACGACAGCCGGGCGAGGCAAGGCCGTACGTCGCTGTCATGCAGATAATCGATGCCGACCATCAACTCGTCGTGGCTAAAGTTGCCGTAAGGATCGACCGGGTATTCGTGTCCACCCAGTCCCGCCCCGCCGAACATTTCGAACGCGGTGATGAACGCCTTGAGCCGCCCTTCGCCCATGCCTTGCCAACCCTCGTCCTTCATCATCCGCACTACGGGACTGACCAAGACGAGCGCTTTCACTTGAGTAGGATGCTCGGCCGCCAGCCGGATGGCTCGGTTGCCGCCCAGCGACCAGCCGACGAGCACGACGGGACCGTCGAGCACGGGATCCGGCTCCAGATAAGATACGATTCGGTAGCGCCGGAACCGGCAAAGGTCCCATGCGTGCGGCGAAGCCGCCCACCCGTTCATGACTATCGTATGCATCGCCCGGCCATACGCTTTCAACGGAAACCCAACACCTTGTGGAGTTGCACCGACAGCGACCAGCCGTCCAACAACGCCAGCGTTTCTTTGACGGTGGCGAAGTCGATGGCGCCATCGCGATCGCACGGACTCACGTAATAGTCGGTGGCGGCGATCTTGCCGGCCACCTCGCGGCAAAAGGCTGCCGTCTCCGCCGCGCTGCGACTGGCCACCACACGCACTTCGTCGGCCTGCGAGAGCTTGAGGCGGTCCGGAAACTCCTGCTTGGGCGAGCAGGCCACATAGTCCGCAAACTGGAGCCACGCCGGGTCGTTGGTGCCGTTTGTCTCCACCCCAATCCAATATCCCGACGCTTTAAGCTCGGCCACCAACGTTTCCATCCCCTCCACCAAGGTGGGTTCGCCGCCGGTCAAAATCACCGACTTCACCTTGGAGCGCCCGATTTCTTCCATCAACTCCGTCTGATCCAGCTGAAAGCGCATCTTGACGTTGGTGTCGCACCAGGGACAGGACAGATTGCACCCGGCAAAGCGCACGAACACGCAGGGTCGACCCGTGTTGCGACCCTCCCCCTGGAGGCTTTCGAAAATCTCAACCAGCTTGAACATCCGCCACTCCTTTGATCACGCTCAAGGCGAAGATGGCCGCCGTTTCCGCCCGAAGCACGTTGGCACCGAAACTTACCGGCACCGCCAAATCGTAGAGCTGCTCCAGTTCGCGCGGGGAGAAATCACCTTCCGGCCCCACATAGACGGCCAGCGGCCGCTCGCCCCGGGCCAATTCCGCCGCCACTTGGCCGATCATCCGCGTCTTTTCGGTGAGCGCCCCCACCATGCAGGCGGTGGCACGAACTTTCTCCAGCGAGACGGGAAAATCGACAGCCTCGTGGACCAAAGGAATGAATTTGGTGTCGCATTGGCGGGCGGCGTCCTTGGCGATCCGCTCCCACCGCGCGCGCTTCGCCGCCCGTTCGGCCTTGGGGATCCGCACGATGGTGCGGTCGGAAACGACCGGCACGATTTCGGTCGCGCCCAGTTCCGTGGCCTTTTCGAGCGTCCAATCCCAGCGCGACCCCTTGGTAATGCAGGCAAAAAGGATAAGCGGCCGCGGCGCGGGTGCGATTGCCACATCCCCCGCCGCCTGGAGCCGCGTTCCGTCATATACGTATTTGCGGTAGCGCCCCGCCCCGTCGAAAAGCTCGAACTCCTCGTCCGTTTCCGGCCGCAACACCTTAAAATGGTTGAGATTCTCCCGCGAAAGCACGGGGCTATCCATCTCCAAATCGCCGGATGCCACCAGCAGCCGATTCATTTCCCGTATTCCTCCAGCAACGAAACGTAATCGGCAGCCCAGCTGCCGCGCTCGCGTCCGCCGTTATATTCCTTAATATACTCGCCGTTGTCGTTGATGCCGAGATTGCAGACGACCACGTCCGGTTTCCAATCGAGCGCCGAGCGGTACTCCTTCATCCATCTGAATCCGCGCTTCTCGTCGCCGCGCATGGAATCCAAATAGATGCCGCGACCCGAGTTGCCGAAGTTCCTGACCTCGTATTCGCCCGGGGCCGCATCGTCCAGGATAAGCTGGAGCTGGGCGGGATAGCTGGTGCGGTCGCGATCCTCGAGCCCGAACCCGTAGGTGATGGAGTCGCCCACGCAGGCCACCTTGATGGCGGCGGCAAGAACGAGACCCGTCATAGTTTCTTCAGCACATTGCGGATCGAGCGCTCGCGCGCCTCGATGGATTCGCACAACCGGAACTGCACGCGGGCGCGATTGAGATTCTGCTCCGGCTTGCTCGTCTTGAAGTAGACGTTGCCGGCCAAGTAGTCCTGGAAGAACCTGAGTCCCAGCTCGAACGGCAACAGCCGGATCGAGTCGAAGAGATATTCGCGGTCGGCGTCGGTCAGGAAGCTTCCCGCCTCCCGCATGTAGCCCTTGCAGAAGGCCATGGCCAGATCCTCGTCGAACACCACCTTGGCGAGGTTGGTTTCCTCTTCGCCGGCGGGGTTGCAGATGGACCGGAGCGCGTCGCCGAAATCGATATGGATGAGTCCGGGGCTGACCGTATCGAGGTCGATCATCGCCGTGCCTTTGCCGGTCACGTCGTCGATCATGATGTTGTTGACCTTGGGGTCGCCGTGGAACATCCGCTTCTTGAGTTCGCCGCGCTTCTCCGCCTTTTCGAGGCACAGCGCCAGGTCGCGCCGCTCCTCCACGAACTTCAAAAGCCGCTTGGCCTCCATGCTCGCCCCGATGAGCGCCTTGGCGCCCTTGGTCTTGAGCGTCCGGTCGTACGCTTTCAAATACCCGCTCGTAATGTGAAAGCCCGGCAGCGGATCCTTGATGAGCTTGGGGTCCATGTCGGAAATGAGATAGTGGAAATGGCCCAGCGCCGCCCCGCATTCGAGCGCGTGTTCGGGACCCTGCGCCAACTCGAAGGCGTGCGCCGACATGATGCGGGTGATGACCCGCCACACTTCGCCCTTGTCGTCAATGACGTAATCCTTGGAATCCTTGGCCTTGATGATGCGCGGCATCTGCCACACGCGGTCGTCCCGGCCATGCACGGCGTCGTCCTCCAGCTTGTCGTGGCAGTGGCGCGTCACCTCGTGCATGTTCTCCATGATCACTTCCGGCTCGGGAAACACTTTCTTGTTCACCTTCTGCAGCACCACCTGGGTCTCGGTGAAGGTGTTGCGGTAGATGGCGAGAAAGGTGTCGTTGATGTTGCCGTTGCCGAACGGCTGCAACGCCACCAGCCGCCCCTTGATGTTGAACTTGTTGATAAGCAGCGAAAGTTCCATCCTATTTCCTCCTTTTGACGGGGATAAAATCGATTTTGCGCTCGAACCGGTTGACGGACCCGACCGTCACCTTCAGCTTGTCGCCGATCTTCCACCGGCCAAGCGTCTGGTCGTGACGATTGAAGCGCAGATAGCCGCGACCCAGATTCCGCACGTGCACGAGTCCGCTCACGGCCAGCTCCGGGATCTGCACGAAGCACCCGAACGGCATGCACTTCTCCACCACCGCCTCGTACTCCACAAGACAGCGCGAGACGATTTCGCGCTCCAGCAGTTCGTACTTCTTATCGTCCACCGACTCGCGCTCGGCCTCCGCCGCCTCCTGCTCCTTCTCGCTCAGATGCTTGGCCCAGCGCTTCAGGGTGGGCGCGGGGATGCGCGCGTTCTTGCCCTCGAGATAGGCGGCCAGCTGCCGGTGGAGCGTCAGATCGGGATAGCGCCGGATCGGCGAGGTGAAATGCGCGTAATAGCGCTTGGCGAGACCGAAGTGGCCCATCCTTTCGCCGTCATACACCGCCTTCTTCATCGATCTCAAGACCATCACCGAAATGGTGGAATAAAGCGGATGCTTCTTGATCGACTGGAGGAACTGCGCGAACACCTTGGGGTTCTCGAGATTGCCCGGTTTCACCCCCAGCCCCCTCAGTTCCGCCCGCAGCATCTCCAGCTTCTCCGGATCGGGACTGTCGTGGAGCCGTGCGAGAATCTTGATGCCGTGCGTCCAAAGCTCCTTGGCCACCGCCTCGTTGGCCGCCACCATGCACTCTTCGATCATCTGGTGGCTTTCGTCGTAGGGCGTGACCTTGAGCCCCGTCATGTTGCCCGCATTATCCAGCTCCACCTGCACGTCCGGCACTTCCAGATCGAGCGCGCCCGACGCAAACCGCTTGGCCCGCAACTGCTGCGCCAGCTCGCTCAAAGCCCGGATGGTCTTCGTTTCGCGCCGGCCCAGCCTGTGCGCCCGGTCCTCGCCGCCCGCGATCACCTTCATCACCTGCTCGTAGGTGAATCGCGCCTGCGAATGGATGACCGACTTCGCGAACTCGCGCTTCACCATCTCGCCCTCGCGATCGAATGTCATGAACACGCTGAAGGTCAGCCGGTCCACCCCCGGGAGCAGCGAACATTCGCCGTTGCAAAGCTTCTCCGGCAGCATGGGAATCACACGATCGCACAGATACACGCTCGTTCCGCGCTTGTAGGCTTCGCGGTCCACTGCGCTGCCGGGCTGGACGAAATGGCTCACGTCCGCGATATGCACCCCGAGCACGCGGTTGCCCTTGCGGTCGGTCTCCAGGCTCAGCGCGTCGTCGTAGTCCCGCGCCGACACCGGATCGCAGGTGAAAATGAATTTCTTTCTCAGGTCCAGCCGTTCTTTCATCCGCCTACTGCTTCACTTTCCCGCCCACCAACGTTTCCACTATGTTCATGTAATAAGAACGTATCCGCTCGTAGGCGTTGATGATATCCAACTCGCACAACACCCGCAAGGGGCTCTCCGGATCGTCCACGCTCACCCGGGAAAGTTGCATGCTGCGCTTCTGCCGGATGTATTCATGGATGTCGGAAGATTCCTTGGCCGCCCACACCGGATCGATGAACGCCAGCGGACGCGGCGAGCGGATCCAAGGGCTTATCTTCTCGGCGAAGGCGAAAACCCGCTCGTGCACGTCCATGAGCGCCCCGGCCGAAACTTCGGAGATCTTCTGCTTCTGCTTGCGGAGCCGACGGATGACGCGCACGATGGCGGCCGCCTCGTCCGAAACCGACTCCAGCTCGTCAGTGAGCCGCAACAGCCGGCGCGCGCGCTCCGACACATCGAACGCGAGCCGCTTCGTCATCACGCTCCCCAGAAACTCCGTGACCTCGCGCTGCACGTTGTCCAGAATCTCCTCGCGATGGATGATATGGTTCTCCACGCTTTCTTCCGCCCCGCCTACCGATATGACCTGTTTGACCGATTCCAGCACGTCCAGTCCGCTGTCGCGCATGAACATCACCTCCTGGAGCGCCTGGTCGCACGCGATCACCGGCGAAAGCCGCGCGCCGAACTTGAGCGCCGACAGATGCGGCTTCTCGTTCTCCGGCTGGGGGATGATCCACTCGATGAGCCGCACGAACGGCTTCACCACCGGGAACGTCAACACGCCGCGCAGCACCGAGAAGATCGTGTCCGTCACCGCGATCGGCGCCATGATCCCGAACAGCACCGGACCCTTGGCTGTCTCCGTGACCACGTTCCAGTTGGGGAAAAGCGCCTTCCCTAGCGGCACCAGCACCGGCAAGGCGAGCGGCATCAGGACTATCGACCCCACCACGTTGCTCATCGTGTGCGCCAAAGCCGTGCGCTTGGCGTCGGCCGTGCCGCCGATCGCCGCCATCCAGGCCGTGATCGTGGTGCCGATGTTCGCGCCGAACAGCGTGGCGATGGCCGTTTCGTAGGTGATGAGCCCCTGCGAGGCGAGCGTCATGGCAATGGCGATCGTGGCCGCCGAATGGACCATCGCCGACAGCACCATCGCGCCTGCCGCCACCAACGCCACGTTCAACAGCGACTTCACGGCGATCTTCTGGAATGCCGCGCTCACCGCTTCGTTGTTGCGGATCGGCAATACGCCCTTGTGCATGAAGTAAAGCCCCAAAAGCGCCAGCCCGATGCCCAGCACCGCCAAGCCCAGGTTGTGCAGCCGCTCCTTGCGGATGAAGAAGTAGAGGATGCCGCCGATCGCCAGCCCGATCATGCCCAGCAATTCGGGACTGGGCGCGAACGCCACCAGCCACACCGTGCCGGTAGTGCCGATATTCGCGCCGATGATCACGTTGATCGCCTGCGACAGCGTCATCATGCCGGACGAAACGAACCCCACCAGCATCGCCGTGATGATGGCGGACGACTGCGCGATCAGCGTGGACACGATGCCGGTGCCCACCCCTGCCAGCTTGTTGGTGGTGGCAAGCCCCATGAACTTGCGCAGCCCGTCGCCCCCTACAGCCTGCAAGCCTTCGGAGAGATGCTTCATGCCGAGGAGGAAGAGACCGAGCCCTCCGCCTACCGTGAAAAGAACGAATACCAAGTCTTTCATATCGCGAATCCTGCCGTCAAAACCGCCGCCCCCCACGCGAGGAACAGCCCCCCAAGCGCCTTCAGCATCCTGGGACGCGCCGCCAGCCAGGCGTAGGCCTTTTCGTAACGCCAAGGATAGAACATGCCGTACATGCCGATGATAGCCGCCAGATACCCGGTAAGCACCAGTATGTGCACCATTGCGAACCCGGAGCCCGGCACCAGCAGCCGCGTGGTCCGGAAGAGCGCCGCCGGAAACAGCATCAGGATGGCCGAAAGCGCCCTCACGCTCAGATTGGCCGGCATCCAGATGATGGTCAAATACGAAAGCCCTGCCGCCATCAGCCACAACTGCCCGGGGAAAACCTTGAGGAACATGTCGAACACGTCGATCCCGATCGTGTGGCACTCGTACGCCGTCCAGAACCAGGCCAAAACCGTAAGCGACCCTGCCGCCCAACGCGAGGTTTCGAAATTCCGGATGGTTTTATCAGTTGTCTTGCCGGCAAACACGATTCCGCCGCCCGTTGCGAGGAGCGGCAACGCCAAAATCAATCCCCAAAATATCGTCATATACAAAAATGGAGGTGGGAAGCGGAGTTGAACCGCTGTAAGCGGATTTGCAGTCCGCGACCTAACCGCTCGGCCATCCCACCAGTCAAGATATGAGTATTATATCATATTCCCCGGCCAAAAGTCAATAGGGAAAATGAAAAATGTAGTTATCCGAGATGCCTCAGACGCAACTGTCCGCAGGCGGCGTTGGCGTCCTTGCCGCGCGAACGCCGCAGCATGGTCTGGACGCGGTTCTTCATGAGCACGTCGAGGAACATGAGGAGCGTCTGGTCGTCCGGAGTCTCGAAATCTGGCCGGTGCTCAACGGGCGAAAGCGGAATCAAGTTCACTTTGGCCATCGGCACGCGCTTCACCTGCCGCGCCAGCTCCTCCGCGCACGCCCGCGAATCGTTGACCCCCTTGATGACCGTATACTCGAACGTGATGATGCGCTTGGTGGCCTTCGTGTACTCCGCGCACGCCGTCAAAAGCTCGTCGATCGGCCAGCGACGGTTTACCGGCATCAGTTCCGACCGGAGCTTGTCGTTGGGCGCGTGGAGCGAAACGGAGAGCTCGAACTGGATTCCTTCGGCCGCCAGCCGCTTGAAGCCCGGCACCACCCCGCAAGTGGAGATGGTGATGTGCCGCGCGCCTAGATTAGGACCCTTGCCCGCATTGATGAGCTTCAGGGCGCGGATCGTTTCGTCGTAGTTGTTGAAGGGTTCGCCCATCCCCATCACCACGATATTGGTGATTCCGCCGTGCCTGCGTCCCGCCATGTATTCCGCCACGATCTCGTCGGACGTCAAGGATCTTACCACCCCCTTGGACCCGCTCGCGCAGAACGCGCACCCCATCGCACACCCGACCTGGGTGGAGATGCACTGGGTGAAACGTCCGGTAGCCGGAATGAGCACCGTCTCTACGCTTTGGCCGTCTTCGAAGCCCAAAAGCAGTTTCTGGGTGCCGTCCGCCGACTTGCTCGTCTCCAGTTCCCGGCATGCGGTGAGCGGAAACTCTTTTTTGAGCGTCTCGCGGAAATCTTTGGGGAGCGTGGTGGCCTTATCCCAGTCGTCGATATAGTCGCGATAGAGCGCCTGCAGAATCTGGTCGGCGCGGAAAGGCCTCAGCCCCCGCTCCGCCAGGATCCCCTTCCACTCCTCCGGAAGTATCGACCACGCCTTCGTCATTTGCGCTTCCCGAGCCACTCGTGGTATTCGGAATACGATCCCTCGAACCAGTTCGTCTTGCCGTCCGGCTCGAACGCCAGGATGTGCGTGGCGATGCGGTCCAGGAACCAGCGGTCGTGGCTCACCACCATCACGCAGCCGCCGAACTCCATCAGGCCCTCCTCCAGCGACCGGAGCGTGGCCACGTCCAGATCGTTGGTGGGTTCGTCCAAGAGTAGCAGATTGCCGCCCGAAGTGAGGAGTTTCGCGAGGTGCACGCGATTCCTTTCGCCGCCCGAAAGCACGCCCACCTTCTTCTGCTGTTCGGGCCCCCTGAAGTTGAAGCGCGAACAGTAGGCGCGTCCGTTCATCATCGTCTTGCCCGCGAGGTTCACGAACTCGCCGCCTCCGGTGATCGCCTCGTAGACGGTCTGGTCGGGCATGAGTTCGCTGCGCGTCTGGTCCACGTAGCTCAGTTTCACCGTATCGCCCACCGAAATCTTGCCTCCGGTCGGCTTCAGTTCGCCGGTGATGAGCTTGAAGAGCGTCGTCTTGCCCGCGCCGTTCGCCCCGATCACCCCCACGATTCCTCCGCGCGGCAGATCAAAGTTGAGATCGCTGTAGAGCGTCCGGCCGTCGAAGCCCATCGACACGTGCTCGGCCCGCACCACGAGATCGCCCAGACGCGGTCCGGCCGGAATGCGGATGACGAGATCGTCCTCGCGCGTCGACACCTCCTGCTTCTGCAGTTCCTCGTAACGCTTCACGCGCGCCTGGCTCTTGGAGTGGCGTCCGGACGGATTCGTCTGGATCCACTTGAGTTCGTTCTCCAGCAGTTTCTGCCGGCTCTTCTCCACCTTCGCCTCGCGCTCCAGCATGGCCTGCTTCTGTTTGAGCCACTCCTCGTAGTTGCCCTTGTAGGGATAGCAAATGCCGTGATCGAGTTCGAGGATCCAGTCCGTCACGTCCGACAGGAAGTAGCGATCGTGCGTCACCACGATGAGCGTGCCCTTGAACGGCTTCAGATATTCCTCCAGCCACTGCACCGTTTCCGCGTCGAGGTGGTTGGTGGGTTCGTCCAAGAGGAGCACATCCGGCTCCGTCAGCAACAGCCGGCAGATCGCCACGCGACGCCGCTCGCCGCCCGACAGCACCTTCACCGGACGGTCCGCAGGCGGACAGTGCATGGCCGCCATCGCCCGCTCCACCTGGGAATCGATGTTCCAGTAGTCGTGGGCGTCGATCTCCTCCTGGAGCCGTCCCATCTCCTCTTCGGCCTTGGGGTCGTCCAGATTGCAACACAAATCCTCGTAGCGCTCGAGCTTGTCGTGGATGGGCTTTACCGCCTCGTTCACCACCTCGCCCACCGTCTTCGTGTCGTCCAGCTCCGGCTCCTGCGGCAGATACCCCACCTTCGTCCCCTTGGCCACCTGCACCGTCCCCATGAGATCGGTGTCGAGTCCCGCGAGAATCTTCAGAAGCGAACTCTTGCCCGCGCCGTTTCCGCCGATCACGCCGATGTGCGCGCCGTAGAAGAAGCTCAAGTTGACGTCCTTCAGGATCGTCTTGGCCCCCACCTGCTTCGTTACGTCGATCAACGAAAACTGGTATTCACCCGCCATGTCCCGACTCCTTACTGGTGGATGCGCTCGTTCGCCGCCGCCACTTTCGCCGCCAGTTCGCGCTTGTGCGCATGGAATTTTTCGCGCAGTCCCGCATCGGCCGTGCCCAGGATCTGCACCGCCAGCAAGGCCGCGTTCACCGGACCCGCGCTCCCGCAGGCGACCGTGGCCACCGGCACTCCGGACGGCATCTGCACCGTAGCGTACAAGGCGTCAAGTCCGTTCAGGGCGCCGCCCGCCACCGGAATCCCGATCACCGGGAGTACCGTCCCGGCCGCCAGCACGCCGCCCAGATGCGCCGCGCCGCCAGCCGCCGCGATCACCACCTTGAGGCCCCGCGCTTCGGCCGTGCGCGAATACTCGATGGCCTCCTCCGGCGTGCGGTGCGCCGAAATGACCCGCGTTTCGTACCCCACCCCGAACTTGTCCAAAGTCTCGCAGGCCTTCTTCACGAGCGGCCAGTCCGAATCGGACCCCATCACGATGCCAACTTGTATTTCGTTCATTGCTGCAGTCCTTTCATGAAATCTTCGATGTTCAGGGGCCGGTACGCGTTCAGGATCGCATCGGCCACCTCGTTCCCGTTCCAATCCTTGACGACGCACGAAAAGCTCCCCGCCTCGTCGTCGCCGAATTCGTTGCGCACTTCGATCGTATACCGTTTGCCCACTTCGAACTCCGGAACTTTAAGCGACATCTTGCGCGTCCCGAGGAGAAATCCGGGTCGCGCCGCCTGGCCGGGATTCCGCACTTTGTCCGCATACCCCGCGAGCGCCGCCGACGCCTGCGCCATGAACTCGATCGCCACGTGGCTTTTGCTCCATTCCGGCTTCACCGTCACGAACGCCGTGAGCGTCTTCGCCTCCAGATCCACCTCCTCGATCCCGTCGATGAGGATCATCGGCGCGCGATGCGGCAGCAAGTCTTCAAGCGTGTACGGCAACTGCGGCATTCGATCCTCCAAACGCGAAACTCGACGAAACGCAACTTCGGCTCACCCCGTTCACGATGCGCAAATGGCAGATCGCCGCCTCCACCGCGCCGGCCGCCCCGAGACAATGTCCCGTCAGATTCTTGGTCGACTCGTACTCGGGCAGGCGCTCCCCGAAAATCCGCCTCACCGCCTTCATCTCCATCGCGTCGTTCGCCAAAGTGCCCGTTCCGTGCAAATTGAGGTAGTCCACCCCCTCCAGTCCGCCCGGCAAAGTCGCGATCGCCTCGCGCATGGCCGTTTCCGCCCCGTTGCCTTCCGGATCCGGCGCCGTCGCGTGATACGCATCGCTCGACTCCCCCACGCCGCAAAGTTCCGTCTCGCCCTCGTCCCGCGTCAAGGTGAAAAGCGCCACCCCCTCGCCCAGATTGATCCCGTCGCGGTCCTCCGCCAAAGGACGGCACCGCCCTTCGCTCAACGCCCCGAGCGCGTTGAACCCGTTCATCGCGAACCGGCACCTTCCGTCCACGCCCCCCGTGATCGCCGCATCCACTATCCCCCGCTCGATCAGCCGCTTGGCCGACGCGAACGCCTTGGCCGACGACGAACAGGCGGTGCTGACCGTATAGACCGGGCCCTCCGTCTTCGCCAGCCGCTGCAGGAAAAGGGCGGGAGTGCCGA
>Ga0265298_10002086_pt1 | contig 28588 bp, 21 predicted proteins | sample AusTroGonzalo_MG_3_FD_193486 | JGI IMG/M metagenome (GOLD analysis project Ga0265298, IMG submission 193486) | Bovine rumen microbial communities from tropical cattle in Woodstock, Queensland, Australia - Gonzalo_01 | ecosystem: Host-associated > Mammals > Digestive system > Stomach > Rumen ...
GATCAATAACCTTCTTGTAATACTGATCTTTCAAAACAGTTCGATTACTCTTCATTGTTAACTCGGTTTTGCGAGTCAACTTTTTTTAGGGAAAGACAATTGAGCGAAGGCCTCCCAGTGAGCGGAACAGAAGGGATATATAGTCTCAGAAACCATGGCCGCCCGTGGGCTTGTGAACCGACGAACGAAGAGAGAGTAGAGAAAGCTCGCTTACTCTACCGAACGAGGAGGAGGTCTAGAACGAAGTTCTGAACGGGAGGGGCCCGTGCTCAAGAAGATACTCTGGAAGGTAGGAGTTTACTCATGCCTTTCAGAGTGTCTTCTTGGGGATGGGAGGGATAGCGCCGGAAGGCGCGTAGTTTCAGAGATTATATATCCCTTCTGTTCCCCTTAAAAGATTAAGGAGTCTAATACAATATGCTTTTATCTGAGTTTGTGGGACTCAAAGTGGTTGCGGATGGAGGTGAAGTAGAAGGTCACTCCAAAGAGATTGACAAGCCAGGAGGCCCAGAAGGCGCTGTGGTAGCCCCAGAATTCACTGCATACGCCTCCGATAAGCACTCCCAGTCCCACACCGGCATCCCATGAGGTGAGGATGGAGGAGTTGGCGGTTCCGCGCTGTGAGTTGGGAGCCAGGTTAATGAACATGGTCTGGAAGGCCGGGTACATATGGCCGTTTCCAAGACCTACTATAAGTCCTGCTCCGTAATAGCCTATGGGGTTATGTATGGCTGCAAAGAGGAAATAGCCTACCAGTGATACGCACATTCCCATGGAGGCGTTACGTGACACCTTTCCGTCACGCAAGTAGCGTGCTCCGGTAAGGCGTGACAGGATAAGACCTATGGCACACAGGCCAAAGAAAAGTCCCGTTCCACCGGTGATTCCCAGCTCCTCTTTGCCGTAGATGGCTACGTAAGTGGAGAGTATGCCGTAGCTGAATGCAAAGCAAGTTATGCCGATGGCTTCACGCCAGCCTTCCAGCAGGAAGAAACGGTCCAGTGAGAGCACCTTCTTTTCCGGCACATAATCACGTTTGGGCAGGCGTATTGACATCTCCAGCATCAGTCCTATCAGGGATGCGGCAAGGGACACCCAGAAAAGAGCCTTGTAACTGCCGTTGAATGCGCCCAAAAGTACAATGGCCAGAGCCGGTCCCAGAGCCATTGCCAGATTGTTGCTCAGGCCGTAGTAACCTATGGCCTCACCGCGGCGTGAGGATGGCACTACATCAATGGCTACGGTGCTGGCGGCTACCGTGGTTGCTCCGAACGGGGCGCCGTGAACGGTACGGAATATGGCGAATGCTGCCAGTGAACCGGCTGCCAGATAACCCGCAAATATGCTGAAAAACAGTGCCCCGCAGATGACCAGTACGGTCTTCCGCGGGAAACTGTCAACCAGAAAGCCACTGAACGGACGAACCGTCAGAGCCATTATTGAATATCCGGTGAGCACCATACCGATGGTATCCTTGGTGGCACCGAATGTCTCGCTAAGGTAAAGAGGAAGCAGTGGAACGATAAGCATAAAGGAGAAATGGACCAGAAAGTTTACTGTCCAGATCTTTATGTAGTTTGCGTTCCACAGCTTCTCCATAGTTTCAGCTTATTTCCTCCAGGCCGGGTTCACAAGCTGGAACTCCTGTGCCTTGGCGGGCTTCTTGATATTCATCTCGACCGATTCCAGCAACATGGACTCCGGTGCAATCATAGTGGTCATGTTGTAGCCGTTGAATACGGAACTCAGTATGTTCTCCTCCTTTGAGGCTGTGATGACATGCATCAGCTCCCTGCGCTCAAAGCTGGGGATATCGCCGTTGATGACGGTCTCCTGACCGGTCTTGACATCGATACGTGTAAGTACGTAGCAGTTGTAATCAATGTTACGCAGCTTATAGGCGTGGTCCAGACCGGCTTTCTTGGCCTCGGCAATGAGTGACTTCTTCATCTTGCTGAGCGGCTGGGTCTTGCTGCAGGTGATGTGCAGGATACTCATCTTGACTTGGGGACGTATGCCATACTCCGGGATCATGGAGTGACCGGTGGAGCGGGGTGCTCCGGCTGCCAGGAATCGGCCGCCGATGAGTCTCTTGAGTATACCGTTCTCAAGCATGACGAAATCAGGGTCGGGCTTGATGCCGTCAAAGTCAACGTCATAGGCTCCTTCAATCTTGACACCCTTATACTCCTTAAGGTCAGAGTAGAGGTGTATGGAGAGCTTGGGATCAAGTATTCTCTTGCCCAGGAGCTGGTAACCGGTAATGCCGGAATTGTTGCCTGACAGTGATATGGCATAGCCGTAAAGGCCGGTATATATATTCCATGAGTTGGATGCGGTACCGATATTCTTGACAATGGTATGGAAAGACTCCGATACTGCCTCTTTCTCAAGCAGGATGGGGCCCAGATAGAAGTCATTCACAGTCTCGGCCTTGCTCTTCATTACCATGGTCTCGGCAAACATACGCATCTGGCGTATAAGTTCCTCCTCATCGTAGCTGCGGCAGTCAAACGGAATCTGATAGTTCTCAGTGAGCTCAGCTCCGTCATGGGTCCTTACGGTAACCAGAGCCTCAATCATACCTCCAATATAGGGCATACGCAGCTTAAGGCCATCGGATGATACACGGTATACGTCCTGGATGGTCTGCTCAAGTGATACGCTGGTGTTATAGAGGTCGGGGTACTCCAGATATACGGCAGACAGTCTGTTGAGCATCTGCTCAATGGCTTCACGGTCTATCTCAATATCCTGAACGCTCTCCTTGATTATCTCAGCGCCTTTAAGCAGCTGTATCTCGGCCAGACTTGCCTCCTGCTCGGGCTTGGGGTTGTTCTTGAGAGCTGTCATACGCTGGTCATACTGGCGGAGCGCATTCTTGTATATCATGTCACTTACCTGCCACAGGATATAACGTATGCCGTCATAGTTAACTCTCTCACCCATGGTGGCCGATACCTGATATGGCTCATTGGTAACCATGGTGTCACCTACGTGGATATCTACAGCACCGGTAATGGCTTTGGGCTTGTATGTGCTGAGTGTGAGTCCTCCCAGGGTGGAGTTGAGGTTGAGTGACTTGGTAACATTGACGCGGTAGTCAACGTAGAAGGGTGACTCCTGTCCCTCGGCCTTAAGACCGGTAAGTGAACGCTGCATCTCATCGTTCATGGCGCGGAATATGATATCCTCATCTTTTCCCTGAACGTTTGAGAACTCAGGAGCCTCAAGGAACTGGGGCAGCTCATAGCCAACCTCAGAGCGCTGTGTCTCAACCTTGGTAATGTATATCATAGGTGATGCGGCGGTAACGGGAACCCAGCCTGATTCTGCGCCGCATTGTCCGGTGAATACGGTAGGATTCTCACCTGCAGCCTCAATGCTTGAGAACATGGCAAGGGGTGTGCCGATAAGCTTCACACCGCGTACCAACTCATCGGGACGGCCATCGGCAAAGACACGGTAAACCTCAACGGGGTCAACGTTGAATGAGTTGATTGAACCGCCGTCACCGAGATAGGTGAGTCCGCTGGTGGCGGTAAGGAAGAAATAGCCGTACTCCTTACCCTCCTTCCTGATAGCCTTGATAAGCATCTCACGCAGCTGCTCATCGGTATAGGGCTTGGTGGTCTCAATGATGAGGTTTGACTGGCGTGACACGGGATCATAACCGGCAGCGGCACGTCCGTGACCGTTGCTGCGGTAGAATCCGTCAATAGGTGTGCGGTCCACAAGGAAATTGGTGAGTACGCCGTTCTCAACGCACTGTACGCGCTCGGCCTTGACACCCTCATCATCATACTTGTATGAACCGTTCAGGTCTGTGCCTGCATAATATGTAAGGGTGGGGTCAGAGATGACCTGGAAATCCTTGGGCAGGACAGCTGTATTTACAAGTTTCTTGAATGTCTGGCCGCCGCTTTTCATGCGGTGTGCCTCAAGACGGTGACCGAATATCTCATGGAAGAATACGCCGCTGGCAGATCCTGACATGATGGCGGGGCCGGCATAAGGCTCGGCAATGGGAGCGTTACGCAGGGCTGTGAGACGCTTTGAGAGGTCGCGGGCTGCTGCAATGAGCTCCTCGTCAGATGGCAGGTCATTGAGTGAGTATGAGAACCAGTCCTTGTAAAGAGGACATTGCATGCCGTCGGTGGCACGGATTACGGCACTGAGCATGATACGTACTGCCTTACGGTTCTGCACTACTACAGAGCCGTCGGATGTTACAATATAGGTGCGCTCCACGTCATATGAGATGGTTGCCACACCCTGGTCCAGGTTGGGGCACTCCTTGAATACCTGGGATACTCTCTCCATACGCTCCTCCCAGTAACGGGTGTCAAAGGTGTAGTCACTCTTGGGCAGAGGCTGCTCATAGTACTGCTCAACGGGTGCGTCCGAGAAACAGGGGGCCTTGTCCTCATTGTCCACGTTGGTCATCATCTGGGTCTGTGCCTGGCTGTAGTTGTTTACGGCCGATGAGTAACGGTTCATGGTCTCTCTCCAGATTCCCTGGCGAACGGCCATGATGGCTCCGTCTGTGAATGGAACGTTGATGCTGCTTGAACTTGATGAGTACTGGTTACGTCCGTTGCTCTGGTTCTGATATTTGAAGTTGTCCAGCTCTGGAGAACCTACACGCACATGGGGAGTGATGCTCCTGGAGCGGTCCTCATTTGTAATGGAGATTCCAAAGTTACTGCTAACCTCGGCGTGGTACAGGTCATTCATCTTGAGTGACATGTAGTAAGCGGGTACCGGTTTCTGCTTTAGTTGGTCCATGCTGTAGTTGAGTTCCTCGCGCATGGCCTTGACCAGCGGATCTGTCTCAATGGACTGTGCAAAAACTGATGTGCAAACAAACAGGACAAGCAGAGTAAGGATAGACCTGCTTGATCCAAGAATACGTTTTCTGTTCATAATAAAGGTTTATAATTAGGTTAAAAAACTATTGCAATACAAGTTCAAACGTATGATAAACAAGTAGTATCAAAGGCAGATCTGCTGCATGAGATGTGCCGTTTCCAACGCATCTTTTGAGTAGTATGTGGCGCCTATGGCGCTTGCGATATCTGGAGTCATCACCGCACCGCCTACAATGATGGGGCAGGTGATGCCGCTGGCACGAAGGTACTCGATGGTCTCCTTCATGGAATCAACGGTAGTGGTCATAAGTGCACTCAGTCCCACGGCATTGGGTTTCTCGCTGCGGGCAGCCTCAAGTACAGTCTCCTTAGGCACGTCCTTACCCAGGTCAGTTACGGTGAATCCGTGGCTCTGTACCACAACCTTAACGATGTTCTTGCCTATGTCATGGACATCGCCCTTGACGGTGGCTATGATCATGTGGCCCTTTGAGGGCTCGTCATCTCCCTTGGTGCTGAATTGCTCGGATATGACGGCAAAAGCCAGCTTGGCGGCCTCGGCCGATCGGATAAGCTGAGGCATGAACACCTCATTGCGGGCAAACTTGGCACCTACATCACCCAGGGCAGGTATGAGTATCTCATTGATGACTCTGTCTTTACCCAACTCCGGGAGCTCACGTTCCAGACAATCCTTGACACGGTCCTTGAGACCTTGCGATACGGCGTTGAAAAGGTTGTCAACGGTCTGTTCCTCAGTCGCCTGAGTGTTGAAATATATGAATCCTGCGCAACCGGGATCATTGCCTGTCAGGGCCATTGATGCACGTACGGTTGCAACCGTATCGTGATCCAGGGGGTTCATGATAGGCATGTCAAGTCCGCCCATGAATGCCATGGCCAGGAAGTTGCGGTTAAGTGTTCCGCGCTCTGGCAGGCCGAACGATACGTTTGACAGACCTACAGTGGTGAGTACACCCAGTTTCTTGAGCTCCGTGAGTGTATTTATGGTTATCTTGGCGTACTGCTGGTTTGATGAGATGGCCATTACCAGTCCGTCAAATACCAGCAGCCGGCGGTCAATGCCCATGCTCTCGGCACGTGCTATGATTGCCTTGGCTATCTCAATGCGGGACTCAGTGGTCTCAGGTACTCCGCGTTCATCAAGCGGAAGCGTCACTGATGGGCACTGATAGCGGGCAATGATGGGTAGCAGGCGTGACATGGATTCCTCACCTCCGTTCACGGAGTTGATCATGGGCACGCCGTTATAGAGACGAATGGCGGCCTGTATGGCATCCGGGTTTGACGAGTCAAGCTGAAGGGGCAGGTCACAAACCTCCTGAACCTTGCGTACAGCCTGGCAGAGAAGTGCCTTTTCATCGGAGTTGGGTACACCGCAGTTCAGGTCCAGGAAATCAGCTCCGGCATCTTTCTGTGACAGTGCCTCATGCTGCAGGTATTCAAAATTACCCTCGGCAAGGGCGGCCTTGAGCTTTTTCTTACCGGTGGGGTTAAGGCGCTCACCGCATATGAGTCCCTTGTCAAGCTTGAGCAGGACAGTCGATGAGCAGATATATGTGCCGTCCGGCTTGGATAATCCGGGGGCGGGGAGTCCCTTGTACTTTGAGATGGCCTTGATGGTCGTGGGTGATGAACCGCAGCAGCCACCCAGAATGGAGGCACCGGCCTCAATCAGGTCCTTGGCGGCATCGGCAAACTGCTCATCGGTCCAGTTGTAGACCACCTCTCCGTCACGCATCTCGGGCAGACCCTTGTTGGGCTGTGCCAGGATGGGGCAGTTGGCATAGGGTTTCATGCGGCGTACCACATCAATCACGCCGGCAGGGTTGGTGGAGCAGTTTACGCCCAGTGCGTCAACACCCAGCGATGATAGGGTCAGGGCCACGATCTCAGGGGTGGAACCGGTGAGTGTGCGGGCCTGGTCATCGAATGTCATGGTGGCGAATATGGGCTTGCTGCAGACATCACGGATAGCAAGAATGGCGGCACGCAGCTCATACAGGTCACTGAAGGTCTCCAGTAGATAACCGTCTACACGCTCATGCGTATACTCCGCAACCTGACGGAAATTGTCATAGGCCTGCTCAAAGGTGAACTGACCTACGGGCTCCATGAGCTGTCCCGATGTTGAGACATCAAACATGATCATGGCGCGGCCGGCAACGGCTGTGCGGGCGTTTTCTATGGCCGCATCAGCTATCTCCTGCCATGTATATTCTGTAGACTGCCATTTGACGGGGTTGAGCTCGAATGAGTTGCAGGTTATATACTGGGCTCCGGCCTCTAGGTAATCTGTGTGCATTTTCTGCACACGGGCGGGGTTGGTGAGGTTGAGAACGGCAACGCCGTTATGCTTGGGCTTACCCTCACCAGGTTCCTGCGGATGGGCATCGGCCAGTACGGTTCCCTGTGCTCCGTCAAATATCTGAATCTTGTCTATCGTCATTATGTTGTTTCAGTGGTTATTTAAAGAAACCGGATGCTACATAGCCTATGTTGTCCATAAGCTTGCTTATGAATCCGCTCTTGTTCATGGAATAGATATGAATACCGTCTACGTCATTGGCCATGAGGTCAAGTATCTGGTAGCTGGTGAATATGAGTCCTATCTCCTCGATGGCCGCCTTGTCATCCTTGTAGCGGTCAAACTGGTTGAGCAGCTTGAGAGGAACCTTGCAGCCGGTAACCTGCATCATGCGGTCAATCTGGGAGTAGCTGGTTACAGGCATAATACCCGGAATGATGGGTACGGTGATTCCGGCCTTACGGGCTTTGAGAAGGAAGTGGTAGAATACCTCGTTGTCAAAGAAAAGCTGGCTGTCAAAGAACTCCATGCCTGCATCCTGCTTAACCTTGAGGAACTCTATATCAGTAGTGATGCTGGCTGCCTCGGGGTGTTTCTCGGGGTAGCAGGCTCCGGCCAGTCCGAACTGTCCGTCATACTTGCTCTTTATGTATTTGGCCAGGTCACTTGCGTGCTTGTAGTCTGAGAATATGGGGGTGGTGGTATCCTTTGGGATATCGCCGCGCAGGGTGAGTATGTTCTCTACGCCGTAGCTCTTGAGTTCATCACATACGCTGTCAACCTTTTCACGGGTGGATGCCACGCAGGTAAAATGGGCCAGAGGCTCTGCGTCTGTATTCTCCTTGATGGTGCGGGCAATCATTGCTGTATTGGAAAGGGTGTTGCCTAAAGCGCCGTATGTAACGCTCATGTAATCAGGTTTATAACTTGCCAGTTGCTTGATAGTCCTGTCAATCAGGGTAAATGTATCCTCCTCTCTCTTTGGGGGGAAAATCTCAAACGATAAAGTCTTCTTCTTGGCCAGAATATCTGAAATCTTCATTATTCTTTCCTGTCATAGTTTTTGGACAGGCTGGGGGTACCGGTCCGTGGGTTCAACAAATACTTTTTCCGGTTGGGGGTGCAAAGGTAATACTTTTTGCGCAACCTTTATAATTCACTTATTTAAATAACGTTCAGCCTCCATGGCAGCCTTGCAACCGCTGGCTGCGGCGCATATGGCCTGACGGTAGGTGGGGTCTGCCACATCACCTGCGGCGAATACACCCGGAACGTTTGTGAGCGGACGTGCGCCCTCGGTCTTGATATAGCCGTTTTCATCGGTCTCTATCCAGGGCTTGAATACGTCGGAGTTGGGTTTGTGGCCGATAGCCAGGAAGAATCCGTCAATGGGTATCTCGTAGTGGCTCTCAGAGGGCAGGCCCAGGTCTTTGACCAGTTTTACGCCCTGAACCTTTGCGTCACCAGTAAGTCCCTCGGCGTTATGGCTGAACAGAACCTCTATCTTGGGGTTCTCAAGCACGCGTTTCTGCATTATGTCGCTGGCGCGCAGGTAGTTCTTGCGGACTATCAGATATACTTTCTGGGCCAGGGTGGAGAGATATGCGGCCTCCTCACATGCGGTATCTCCGCCACCTACTACGGCTACCGTTTTCTTGCGGAAGAAAAAGCCGTCACATGTGGCGCAGGCGCTTACACCGCGTCCTGCATATTTCTTCTCATCCTCAAGTCCCAGATACTTTGCTGTGGCACCGGTGGATATGATTACGGTATCGGCCTGGAGCTGTGTGCCGTCATCTACGGTCACGGTGTAGGGTGCTGAACCGAAATCAACTGAAGTGATGATACCCATACGAATATCTGCACCGAAACGGGTTGCCTGGGCACGCAGGTCCTCCATCATGTCATATCCGCTTACGCCCTGGGGGTAACCGGGGAAATTCTCCACAACCGTGGTGGTTATAAGCTGTCCGCCGGACTGCTGTCCCTCATAAAGTACAGGGGCAAGGTTGGCACGGGATGCATAGATCGCTGCGGTGAATCCGGCAGGACCGGATCCGATAATAAGGCATTTTACTCTTTCCATATTGTGTGTCTCTTTTTTATCTCAAATCAATGACCTCGACATCATCATATTGACTGACGGGGCAGATGAAGGTCTTCTTGTCAAAGGTCTGTCCGGGATTGTAACCGGTTATCTTTACGTTGGCCGATATGTTGCCCAACTCATCGGCAAACACTATCCTGATGGTCTTGAATACGTACGTCTTGGGATCAACCTTTGCGGTTACGCTGTAGATTCCTGCTACGCTGTGTTCATCATTCGTGGCGGTGAGGGTAAAGGTGTCCGTGCCGTTGCCGCTCACGCTGAATCCCTGATGCTTGCTCAGCAGTGCTATGATGTCATAGCGGGCTTTCTCCTCAGGGGTGGGCTCCGAAATGTATATCTCTTCAACGCCCTCTCCGAAATCATTGGCTCTCCACATGGTCTTTCCGTCAAACCACAGCATGTCATCCTCCTCCTTGACGTAGAAGCAGTTGCCTTGCAGCTTGAGTTCCATATCCACGATATCAGTGCCGTTGTCATCCCTGATTTCGGCCTCAAGAGTGATGGCCAGAGCTCCGTCTTTCTGCATTTTTGAGACGGTTTTCTGCAGCAGCTGCTCAGCACTGTCCTGGGCGCTGACAGTCAGTACTGCCATGAGCGATATGATTGTGAACAGGTATTTACGCATGATCAAAGCAGGTTATAGGTTTCAAGTATACGGTCCAGCTGAACCTCATCGGTTACCAGCACGGGACGCGGTTTGCTGCCGTCGGCCCTGCCTACTATGCCTGTGGCCTCCAACTGGTCCATAAGACGTCCCGCACGGTTGTAGCCTATGGAGAACTTGCGCTGTATGAGTGATGTGGATCCGGACTGGTTTACCACAACCAGACGTGCGGCCTCGGCGAACATGGGGTCAAACTTGCCCATCTCCATACCGCCGTCCATTGCTCCGGCCTCATTCTCGTCAACATACTCGGGCAGGGGGTATGCATCGGTGTAACCCTGCTGGTGGCTTATGTACTGGCAGATGGCGTTGACCTCGGGTGTGTCAACGAATGCGCACTGCACACGTACCGGGTCACTGCCTGACAGGAACAGCAGGTCACCGCGACCGATGAGCTGGTTGGCTCCCGGACGGTCCAGGATGGTACGTGAGTCTATCATTGAACTTACGCGGAATGCCATACGGGCCGGGAAGTTGGCCTTGATGGTACCGGTTATGATGTTTGTGGTAGGACGCTGTGTGGCGATTATCATGTGCATACCCACGGCACGTGCCTTCTGGGCGATACGTGCTATAGGCATCTCTATGTCCTTGCCGGCGGTCATGATAAGGTCACCGAACTCATCGATCACAACGACAATGTAGGGCAGGTAACGGTGTCCCTTCTCGGGGTTGAGCTTGCGGTCCTTGAAGAGGTTGTTGTACTCAATTACGGAACGTACGTTGGCGTTCTTGAGCAGCTCATAACGGTTATCCATCTCTATGCAGAGGGACTTGAGGGTGTGTATTACCTTGGTGGTGTCTGTTATGATTGCATCGGTTTCATCGGGCATCTTGGCCAGGAAGTGCTTGACTATGGGGGCGTAGATGCTGAACTCAACCATCTTGGGGTCAACCATGACGAGCTTGAGCTCTGCCGGGTGTTTCTTGTAGAGCAGTGATGTGATGACTGCGTTAAGACCTACAGACTTACCCTGACCGGTGGCACCGGCAACCAGCAGGTGAGGCATCTTGGCCAGGTCAAACATGAACACTTCATTGGTGATGGTACGTCCCAGGGCAACCGGGAGCTCCATCTTGGTCTCGGCAAACTTGCGGCTGTTTAGTATGGATTCCATGGATACCATCACGGGCTTGGCGTTAGGCACCTCTATGCCGATGGTTCCCTTGCCGGGGATGGGCGCGATGATACGTATTCCCAGGGCGGCCAGACTCAATGCGATATCGGCCTCAAGGTTACGTATCTTGGATATGCGTACGCCGGCGGCGGGAGTGATCTCATAGAGTGTGATGGTGGGACCTACCGTGGCGTTGATGGTATCTATCTCGATGCCAAAGTCCAGCAGGACCTTGATGATGCGCTGCTTGTTGGCCTCCTGCTCATTCTTGTCGATGGCGGGAGAGTCATTGTCATAGTGCTTGAGCAGGTCCAGGGTGGGGAACTTGTAGTGTGAAAGGTCCAGACGCGGGTCATAGGGCTCCTGGATCTTACCCTCGGCTTTCTGCTCCTCAGCGCCGGTGGTGATGGTCATCTCTATGTCTGTGGGCTCATCGGCTTCAGATTCCTGCTTTACGGCTTTCTTGATCGTCTCCTGCTTGGTCTCCGGGCTCATCTCCTGCTCCTCTTCATCGGCGATGGTCTCGTCGGGCTCAGGCTCGGAAACCGGGGCGGGTTCAAATATGGGCTCGTCATCATATTGCGGCTGCTGTTCCAGGGGCTCATCGGCCTGGTCCTGTGCAGGGGCATCGGGCTGCTCATGACGGCGCATTCCGCGCTTGAGGCTGTCGGCTCCGTCACGTATCACCTGTATGGTGCGGCGGGTGAGGTAGATGCAGAACAGAAGCATGGTGAGCAGCAGTGACAGTATCACTCCCGGTACGCCGATGTAGTCATGCATGATGTTCATGATGTTCATGCCGTGACTACCGCCCGGAACGATGAATGAGCTCTGCATTATGGGCGACAGGATGAACTGGAAGAATACCGACAGCCAAACCATGAGGAATGTGCATGCCACAAACCATCTGAATACCCTGAAATGGGTTATGCGCATCATGTTGAGACCGCACACGGTCAGGAATACCGGAATGAGCAGGGATGAGAATCCGAACCATCCGTTAACTATCTTCTCGGACATGCTGGCACCCAGCTTGCCGGTGCTGTTCTCTATCTCCTGGACTCCGCTGAGCACTGCACTCTGGTCAGTACCTCCGGTAAACAGGAACGATATGTACGCAATGATGAAAAATATTGCCAGTATGGTGAGTATGGCACCGCTCACAAACAGGAACGTCTCATTCCTGAAAGTATCGGCAATGCGGCTTATACTAAACTTGAATTCAGGTTTCTGAGTCCCTGTGCGGGGTTTTGTATCTTTTGCTTTGTCTCTCATAAATGTGTGTCAAGCCCTTTGTATGCTTAATGTGCAAAGTTAGTAATACTTTGTGATAATAAAAAATGAAAATGGGGCGGGTTATAGCCGAAAAAGTGAGTAATTTTGCGCCCTGAAAACTATTGATAATGGAAACATCTGCAGCTTTTAACAAGAACACCGTTGAATTCGTGACAGTTGCCGCCGAGTACTGCGCCTTCCTGGAGCGTCTCATGGAGCAGGAACCGGACAGGATCGTAGATGTCCTGTGCAAACTCCTGCCTCTGGTTTATCTCAAGGCAACCATGCTTCCGGATGCCGAGCCTGAAGGTCTTTACCTTGAAGAGTCCGTTACGGAGCAGGATTATGACGATATTCGCATGCAGCTGGCCAGATTCCTCGGTGAAAAGGATGATTATCTGGAGGTTTTCGTGGAGGATATGAAATACAGCGACACCCCGGTACGCAAGTGCATATCGGAGGACCTGGCTGATATATATCAGGCACTCAAGAACTTTGTGCAGTCTTACCGCAGCGGGCTGGATGAGGTTATGACAGAGGCTGTTGCAGTATGTGCCGAGGGGTTCCGTACCTACTGGGGTCAGACACTGACCAACACCCTGCGTGCTATTCATAACGTAAGGTATGATGATGAGACCGATTTATGATTGAACTGCCCGATAAAATAGACAAATCAGAACTGGCCGATAAACCCAGAGTGGCTTTTTCCGGCATTGTGGAGGAGATAGACACTGAGGAGAAAGCCCAGAAAGCCATTGAGACCCTGTCTAAGGAGAAGGTGGTGGGTTTTGATACCGAGACAAGGCCCTCGTTTACCCGTGGCGTGGCTCACAAGATTGCGCTGCTGCAGCTCTCTACAGACAGGAACGCCTATCTGTTCAGACTCAACAAGATGGGTATTCCGGACTGTGTGGCCGGGTTCCTGACCAATCCCGATATACTCAAGGTGGGTATATCCATCAAGGATGATTTCCACTCCCTCTCCAGCCGTCGCAAGATGGAGCCCAAGGGTTTTGTGGAGCTGCAGGAATTGTGCGGTGGAATGGGCATAGAGGAGAAGGGTCTGCAAAAGCTCTACTGCCTTCTGTTCAAGGAGCGCATCTCAAAGAACCAGCAGCTGAGCAACTGGGAGATAGACAGCCTTACCGAGAGCCAGCGTCAGTATGCGGCAATAGATGCATGGGCATGTCTTAAGATATATCATTACGTCACTGAACTCAAGCAGTCAGGCCAGTACAGGATAATAAAGAAATATGCAGAAGAGAGTAATACTTAAAAGAGGTAAGGAGGAGTCACTCCTGCGTTTCCATCCCTGGATATTCTCTGGGGCCATTGCAACCATTGAGGGTGCCCCTGAGGAGGGCGAGGTGGTTGAGGTGTTCACCCATGAGGGCAAGTTCATTGCCGTAGGTCATATCCAGGTGGGCAGCATAGCCGTACGCGTGCTCTCTTTCAAGCAGGAACCCATAGATGAGAATTTCTGGCTCAAACGTCTTACAGTTGCGTATGAACTGCGCCGCTCACTGGGTCTTACAGACCGCAAGGACCATAACATATTCCGTCTGGTACACGGTGAGGGTGACAACCTGCCGGGTCTGGTGATTGACGTATACGGACATACGGCTGTGATGCAGGCACACTCGGTGGGTATGCACTGTGACCGTATGGCTATAGCTTCTGCATTGCAGAAAGTTATGGGCAGCGCCATAACCGGCATCTACTACAAGTCTGAGACAACACTTCCGTTCAAGGCCGATATAGACCGCGGCAACGGATACATAATAGGAGGTCCATGTGATGATACGCCTCTGGAATACGGCATGAAAATGCCTGTAGACTGGATAAGCGGCCAGAAAACAGGACTCTTTATAGATCAGCGTGAGAACCGCGCCCTGCTGGAGAGATACTCCAAGGGACGCTCGGTACTTAATATGTTCTGCTATACGGGCGGATTCTCTCTTGCCGCTCTCCGTGGCGGAGCCAAACTGGTACATTCTGTAGACAGCTCGGCCCGTGCCATTGAACTTACCGCAGGTGGAGTGGAGGATAATTTCCCGGGTGACAAGCGTCATGCTGCATTTGCCGAGGATGCTTTCAAGTATCTGGAGCGTATGGATCCCGTTTATGACCTTATTATATTGGATCCGCCGGCATTCGCCAAACACAAGGATGCACTTAAGCACGCTCTTATAGGATACCGCCGCCTCAACCAGAAGGCTATGGAGAAAATCCAGCCGGGAGGCATCCTGTTCACGTTCTCATGCTCACAGGTGGTAACCAAGGACCAGTTCCGTATGGCTGTGTTTACCGCTGCCGCTCAGGCCGGACGCAGTGTGAAGATTCTTTATCAGCTGCATCAGCCTGCAGACCATCCGATTAACATTTTCCATCCCGAGGGTGAGTACCTGAAAGGATTGGTTCTCCAGGTGGAGTAATGTGAAATAATGTTAATTGTTGAGATTTTTATTGTGAATAAGAGTTGCATATAATTTTAAAGCATATCTTTGTGATGTGTTTTTCATGGTATTAGATTTAATTCGAAACCGAGTTGTCGTGATGACAACTCGGTTTCTGCTTTTTGGATAGTTCGCTATCCAAAAAGCAGAAATCGAGTTTTTAACCTTGTTTTATTTCGCTCCGCGAAAGAACTCCCTTTGGTCGTATTCGGGCTAAAGCCCTCAGGTAAATTATTTAAAAATGGGATAGGAACTATCCCATAAGCAGAAACCGAGTTTAAATACCTTTACTTAAATATTGAAAAAATACGTTATTTGCGTTTGAAACGCTTGCCGGTCCAGGTGTAGATGATGGGATCGGATTTGATCCATGTGCGGTATCTGTCAGAGTCCTCACCAATGTAGTCAAGTGATGTGTAACGGAACTCCAGTGTGTTGTCTGCTGGCGTAACAGACTGCAGTCTGAGTATGGAGAGTTTCATGAAATAGGAGAGCGAGTCCTGACGGAGAGCCTCCCTGGTGAGATAATCTTCAAGTTTGGGCAGTTCTATAAGCTGTTTGGCATCGACAGGTGTCCAGTCCTCATTGTAGAACGCAAGGCGTGAGTCTTCATATCGGGCGGTGACGGTCTTGATGATGCATATCAGGTTTGAACTGTTCTTGCGCGGTAACAGCACCATGTCAAATCTTCCTGATCCGGATGTGGTGACTGAAAGCATGCGCTCGGACAGTGCGGTCATCACACTTTCACCTCCCAGTTTATTTACGGCGCGAGCCTTCATGCCGCTGTCCATAAAATCAAGGAAATCCATTCGGTCACTCCTGGTCAGGGCGGGCATGACGGAGTCAGGCATGTTTATGAACAGGGTGCGCAGATCCTCTGCATGGGCTGGGCCCGATGCTGCAACGCATATAAGCAATATGGTAAGTATTCTCTTTATCATATCTGGAAAAGATTGTCCGGGTACTCTATCTTATAAAGGAACAGCCCCTGTGCCGGTGCCGAATCACCTGCGCTGCAACGGTCCTTGCTCTCAATTATCTGTCTGAATCCGTCAACGGTCAGTTTGTGGCGCCCTACATTCATAAGCGTGCCCACAATTGCGCGGACCATATTACGGAGGAATCTGTCGGCGGTAATGGTGAATACCCATCGGCCGTCATCAAGTGATGTCCAGCAGGCCTCTGTCACGTGGCAGTCATTGGTCTTGGTGTCAGTATGCAGCTTGCTGAAACTGGTAAAATCAACCGTTGAAATGAGCAGTCGGGCAGCCTCGTTCATGAGATCGAAATCGGGCTTGTTGGGCAGATACCACGAATAACTGCGGTTGAATGCGGACTTGCCCAGTGTCACGTAATACTTATATGTCCTGGCGGTGGCGTCAAACCGGGCGTGGGCATCGGACTTTACAGGCACTATGCGGTGCACGGCGATGTCCGGCGGCAGGATTCCGTTCAGCTTGTTTAGCATCCATGCGCAGTCCTGCGGCTCATCCAGGTCAAAATGGGCCACCATCTGTGCGGCGTGGACTCCGGCATCGGTACGTCCGGCACCTGTCACGCTTACCTTGGTGCGCAGGAACAGGGCCAGAGACTCCTCAAGAGTCTGCTGCACTGACGGCGAGTGGGGCTGGATCTGCCATCCGCTGTAGGCGGTTCCGTCAAACTCCAGATATATAAAGTATCTCATTCTCTTCTCTGTCCGGCCAGGTTCATAATATGCACGGCCACCAGTGCGGCAGTCTCGGTCCTGAGACGTGACGGTCCCAGTGAAATGGGGCGGAATCCGGCCTTGAGCGCCATCTCTATCTCGGCTGGACTGAAATCACCCTCGGGGCCTATCAGCACCAGTGAGTCATGCCCCGGAATCACCGCATCCTGTAGAAGGACCTTGGATCCCGGCTCACAATGGGCTATGAACTTGTCGCCGTCAAATCCTCTCTCTATGAGGTTGCGCAGCGTAGTCATGCCGTTAAGCACCGGGAGTGTTGCCTTCTGTGACTGTTTCATAGCCGATACGGCTATCTTCTCAATGCGCTCCATCTTGACCACATCGCGTTCTGAGTGGTCTGTCTTAAGGAACGTAATCTCATCTACGCCTATCTCTACGGCCTTTTCAACGAACCATTCGTTGCGGTCCATGAGTTTGGTAGGGGCAACGGCAATATGCAGATGTCCGTCCCAAAGGGGCTGCTGCACCTCCCGGCTCTCAATATGAACCATGCAGCGCTTGCCCGATACAGCACTTATGACTGCATCGTAAAAAGAGCCCTTTCCATCGGTCAAACGGATACGGTCACCCTCTTTCATGCGCAGTACGCGGATGCAGTGTCCAGCCTCCTCCTCGGGGAGCTGCATGTCATCCTGGATATCGGGAGTATAGAATAACCACATAATTCAGATTATATCCATGTCAGATTCGTCACTCTGGCCGCGGCTGTTTATCTCGTCACGCAGGCGGGCCGCGAATTCATAGTTCTCGGATGCAATGGCCTGCTCCAGGGCCTCCTTGAGCACCTTGGTGCTGGCGGTGGTTATGGGCAGGGTGTAGGCGCCGTCGGGCTGCAGGCGTACGCAGTTGCTCTCAAGCAGGCTCTCATCAATGTAGATGGGGATGTTGCTGCGTACCGCCAGCGCAAGAGCGTCAGATGTACGGCAGTCTATGTACGTGGTGTTGCCGTCACGTTCCATGAACAGATGGGAGTAGAATATGCCGCCTTTTATCTTGTAGATATGGACGCTGCTCAGTTGGGCGTCAAAAGACTTGAGCGTGTTGATGTAGAGCTCATAGATTCCGGGATGCGGAATCTTGTGGCGGAACAGGCTTACTACAATGGCCTGAGCCTCAAGAGGGCCTACCAGGACCGGCAGACAGCGCAAGCCGGGGCCCTGACAGTCTTTCTCCTTGAGGAGGGCTATCAGCGCCAGGTCGGATGGTTTCCTGTTCAGGATCTCACCGACAATAAGCTCTATCTTTCTGTCCTGATCCATGTATCACTGCAAAGATATAAAAAAAAGCCGGCGCATTTGCACCGGCTTATTATGTATGGGAAGTTGACAATTACTTGCCTCCTCTGCTCTTTGCGTAGCGGCTCATGAACTTGTCTACACGTCCTGCGGTATCAACCAGCTTAGACTTACCGGTGAAGAAGGGGTGTGAAGTGCTGGAGATTTCAAGCTTGATTACGGGGTAGGTCTGACCCTCGAACTCAATGGTCTCCTTTGTTGCACAGGTTGAACGTGACAGGAAGCAGTCACCGTTTGACATGTCCTTGAATACTACAGGACGATAACTTTCAGGATGAATACCTTTTTTCATAACTTATTTTGTTTTTAATTACTCCATTTTGTGCCCGCCGGAATATAGGCGGAACCTGATTATGGGGGTTTCAGCGCGCAAAGATACCGCAAATTGTTGTAACGGCAAAATGTTTGCTGGAGTTTTTACGTAGTATATACAGTCAAGCAATAAAAAGAGTAATTTTGCAGGAATCGGAATTGCATATATGCAGGGACTAAGTGAAAGTATATATTCCAACCTTCTGTATGAGGACCGTTGGCTGATGATGACCGACGGGTTGCTCAATACCATCAAGGTTTCGCTGTGGTCTATCCTGCTTGCCACCCTGTTTGGCGCAATTCTCTGCGCAATACGGATGAAAACTCGTAATTGGGTCAGGGGGTGCGTAAGGTTGTATGTGGACCTGATGCGCGCTATCCCTCTGCTGGTATTGCTGCTTCTGCTCTTTTATGTGATCCTGGCTGATTCCTTGCTCTCACCATTATGGATTGCCATTGTATGTTTTACACTCTATTTCAGCGCATACTTCTGTGAGATATTCCGTTCGGCTATAGAGGGCGTGAACCGTGGGCAGTGGGAGGCGGGTCTTGCTTTGGGACTCAATCCCAGGCGTACATTCATGAACGTGATTATGCCGCAGGCTCTTAAAAAGATAATTCCGGTCTATAAAGGCCAGATGATAACGCTGGTCAAGAGCACATCGATTATAGGCTATGTGGCGGTCGTTGACTTGACCAAGGCCGGTGACCTGATACGCTCACGTACATTTGACGCGTTCTTTCCGCTGCTACTTGTCGCTGCGGTCTATCTGTTGCTGACACTGCTATTGGGAGCATTGCTTGACCTGATTGAAAGGAGAATAACCCCCAAAAGCCGTAAGATATGAGAAAACTCCGTTTTATACTGATTGCTGCTCTCTTGTTGCTGGACTCCTGTTCGGGACGCAGGGCTAAGGATTTGTCTGGGGTAAACGGCATTGAGGACCTGAAAGGGCATAGCGTGGCTGTTTCAATGGGCAGCTCATATGACCTGATGCTTTCAGATATTGGAGGAATTGATGTCATAAGGATTGGTTTGGGTGAACTGCTCGTGGCTGTTGAGAAGGGAAGGGCTGAATTCTGCATCATAGACCAGTATCAAGCCGCGATGCTTAACATGGAATCGCGCGGTCTGGAAATCAGATTCCGGAACATACTCAAGGGAACCGCCGGTGCGGGATTCCGGAAGGAGGACTCGCTGCTTTGCAATCAATTCAACGGATATCTGAATGGAATCAGGGGTTCAGGTGAGTATGACAGATGGCTTGATGAGTGGAAATCTGCATCGGATTCAATGGCTTATGCGTCATTTCAGGTTCCGGTACATGATAAACAGCCCGGCGTGAGAGCGCTTCATGTGGGTATAACCATTAATTATCCCTATCTTTTCCTTAAGGACAACCGTCTTACCGGTATAGAGGTTGACCTGTTCAACAGGTTCTGTGAGAGAATGGGGTATGCGGTGGATTATGAGATTTATGATTTCAGTGCCCTGATTCCGGCGTTGAATTCAGGGAAAATTGATGTGATCCTGTCACATATGCGAATGACTGAGGAGCGTGCCAGGCAGGTGCTGTTCAGTGATGCGTATATAGAGGGCGGCGGTGCTGCGGTATGCAGGAGCGCGGATGGAAAGGCGGTGGGAGTGCGTGCCGGTTTCCTGGAACGTATGAAAGAGAGTTTCAGGAACAATCTGGTTGAAGAGAGACGCTGGAAACTTATGGTTGACGGCCTCTGGGTCACAATCCGTATATCTATCCTCTCTATCCTGTCTGCCGTTATGATAGGTATAGCTATGTGCAGGCTCCGTATGAGCAGAATGCGCGTGGTGAACCTGCCGGCAAAGATCCTGATTGACATCCTGCGCGGAATCCCGCTGCTTGTGGTCTTGATGCTTATGTTTTATGTGATATTCGCGTCGTCCAGGATAACAGGGACCTTGGTTACGGTTATGAGTTTCGGGGTCTATTACGGAGCTTATTTCAGTGAGGTGTTCCGGTCCGGCATGATGGGGGTGGACCGTGGACAATGGGAGGCCGGGTATGCTCTCGGGTTGAGAAAAATTCAGACATTCTATAAAGTTGTGCTGCCTCAGGCCCTGAGCCGGATCATACCGGTGCTCAAGGGCGAGGTGATAGCTCTCATAAAGATGACATCGGTAGTGGGTTATGTGGCCGTGGTTGACCTTACCAAGGCCAGTGATATTATCCGCTCACGAACTCTAGATGCCTTCTTTCCGCTTATTCTCGTATCTGCGGTGTATCTGCTGCTGTCTTGGCTGGCGGGCTGCGGGCTGGGTTTGATGGAGCACAGGATTAATCCGAAAAGCAGGAAGACATGATTAAGGTTAGACATTTGAAAAAGGTTTTCTTGACACCGTCCGGCCAGGAACTGACTGTGCTCAGAGATATAAACTGTGATATTCACAGAGGTGAGGTGATATCGGTGATAGGTCCTTCCGGAACCGGTAAAAGTACTTTCCTGCGCTGTCTGAACCGTCTGGAAGAACCTACGTCAGGAATGATAGAGGTTGACGGCATGGATATACTGAGCCTTAAGACCGATATCAGCATGGTGCGTCGCCGTATGGGTATGGTGTTCCAGAATTTCAACCTTTTTGAGCATCTTACTATCCTTGATAACGTAACCATGTGCCCCATGATCCTGTTGGGAAAGAGCCGCGAGGAGGCTGAAAGCCATGGCATGGCACTGCTTGAGAGCGTGGGTCTTCATGACAAGGCGGGTTGTCTGCCGGAGGAACTGTCGGGCGGGCAGAAACAGCGTGCTGCCATAGCCCGTTGCCTTGCCATGGAACCGGATATAATACTGTTTGACGAGCCTACATCCGCCCTGGATCCTACGATGGTAAGTGAGGTCCTGGCTGTGATACGGCATCTGGCAAGCCAGGGTATGACCATGTGCATAGTGAGCCATGAAATGCAGTTTGTGCGTGATGTGAGTACCCGCGTGCTGTTTCTCTATGATGGAGTGGTGTATGAGGATGGTACTCCCGAACAGATATTTGACAACCCGCAGAAACCGGTCACCCAAGCATTCATAAACAGGATACGGACCTTTGATGTCACTCTTGCCGACAGTCGTTTTGACCTTTATGGACTTATGGGAAATATCCGTACATTCTGCAATAAATACGGTGTGGGCTTGAGGACGATGGAGAAGGTGGAACATGTGACAGAGGAGATGCTCTGTCAGATTATTCCGTTTGACGCCCCTGTGAGATTTACGGTGGATTACAGTGAGAAAACCTCCCGGATACACATGGTTTTTGTCCTGGAGAATAGCCGTGGCAGCATACTGAGCGCTGTGCCCGATGATTCGCTGTCACTTATGATGGTCAGGGGCATGAGCGATTCCCTCTCTGAACCCGAACCTGGCAGGATTTGTGTGGTAATCTGATACGGAATCTGCCGTTTTTGGGGCTGTTTGTATAGTGGAGTATGCAAAATACCTCTCATTGCCTTAAACTTTGTGAAACGGTGGATAACTTTCCATGTCCCTAATAATGAAATAGGAGATTTAGGTTGTAATTTCGCGGCTGAAATCTGAAAGAGATTAATATTAACTAAATAAAACTTCACTATTATGGTAAGCTACAAAGATCTGGGTCTTGTAAACACCCGCGCAATGTTTGCCGCAGCCGTTAAGGGCGGATATGCTATCCCGGCATTCAATTTCAACACAATGGAGCAGATGCAGGCTATCGTTCAGGCTGCAGTTGAGACCAAGTCACCTGTTATCATGCAGGTTTCAAAGGGCGCTCGTAACTACGCTAACGCTACTATCCTGCGTTACATGGCACAGGGTGCTGTAGAGTACGCCAAGGAGCTTGGCTGCGCTCATCCTGAGATCGTTCTCCACCTTGATCACGGTGACAGCTTCGAGCTCTGCAAGGATTGCATCGACATGGGCTTCTCATCAGTTATGATTGACGGTTCAGCTCTTCCCTATGAGGAGAACATTGCTCTTACCAAGAAGGTTGTTGAGTACGCTCACAAGTATGATGTAACCGTTGAGGCTGAGCTGGGTGTTCTGGCTGGCGTTGAGGATGAGGTTGCAAGTGAGGTTTCACACTACACCAAGCCTGAGGAGGTTATCGATTTCGCTACCCGTACCGGTTGCGATTCACTGGCTATCTCAATAGGTACTTCACACGGTGCATACAAGTTCAAGCCCGAGCAGTGCACACGTGACCCCAAGACCGGTAAGCTGGTTCCTCCTCCACTTGCATTCGACGTTCTGCATGAGATTGAGAAGAAGCTCCCCGGATTCCCCATCGTACTGCACGGATCATCATCAGTTCCCCAGGATGAGGTTGACACCATCAACGCATTCGGCGGCAAGCTGCCCGATGCAGTAGGTATACCTGAGGAGCAGCTCCGCGAGGCTTCAAAGAGCGCTGTATGCAAGATCAACATTGACTCAGACTCACGTCTGGCTATGACTGCCGCTATCCGCAAGTATCTTGCTGAGAACCCCAGCCACTTTGATCCCCGTCAGTACCTCAAGCCCGCTCGCGAGAACATGAAGAAGATGTACATCCACAAGATTGTTGATGTACTTGGTTCAGACGGCAAGCTGCTCCAGAAGTAAGACAAACCATAAACACACATATATTGATAATGGAGAGGACAAAGGCGTCTTCTCCATTATTTTTTTTTGCGTGCGCTTAAATAAAATAAGGTTCAAGGTGTTTAATCATTGAAAAATCATTAAGTTTGTGGACTTAAGTAATGTGTATGAATCTACGGTCACTGTTCATGATCCCTGTCTGGGCGGTTGCCATATTGGCATCGTGCACTGAGAGGGAATACAAAATCCTGGATGACGGCGTTGTGGTCAACGTACGGGAGCCTGCCGAGGGCGGTCCCCAGAAGGTGCGTCTGACCGTGATGTCTGACCATATCGTGCGCGTTACGGCAACCCCTGACAAAGCTTTTCATGACCGCAACAGCCTGATAATCCTGCCCGATGCCAATCAGGATGCCGGATTCGTGGTACGCAACCACAAGGATGAGGTGGTGTTGCAGATGTCATCACTGAGCGCATTCGTAAACAAGACCGACGGCAGGGTACGTTTTACCGATGCCGGCGGCAATACCATTACACGTGAGACAGAGCCTGCATCATTCTGCCCCATAACTGTTGATGATACACATGGCTATTCTACCGTGAACCGTTTTGAGACCCTGGATGATGAGGGCCTGTACGGATTGGGACAGCATCAGTCCGACCAGTGGAACTACAACGGCCAGAACGAGGAACTCTATCAGTACAACACCAAGATTAGCATACCGTTCGTGATATCTTCACGCGGATACGGCATACTATGGGATTCATATTCCATGGGCCGGTTCGGCAATACAGAGCCGTACAAGCAGCTCAACCGCCTGTTCAAACTCTATGACAAGGAAGGGAAGCAGGGCTCTCTTACCGGAACCTATTACGGCGGCATGCGCGGCCGTACCCAGGTCAGACAGGAGGATTCCATCTATTTTGTTGATTCTGAGACAGTAAAGAACCTGCCTCGTCTGGGCCAGAGGGTAGTGTATGAGGGCTCCATAGAGGCTCCTGAGTCAGGTGTTTACAGCTTTATCCTATACTACGCAGGTTACATCAAGGTATCCCTGGGCGGAGAGGAGGTAGTGGGAGAGCGCTGGCGTACTGCCTGGAATCCCAACTCATACAAGTTCAGCTTTGAGATGAAACAGGGCCAGAGATATGACCTGAACATAGACTGGCGCCCCGACGGCAACCCGTCATACTGCGGACTCCGTGCCTATGCCCCCGTGCCTGATGATCAGAAGGACAGACTCACCATGTGGAATGAGATGGTTCAGGAGTCTGACTATTATTTCATATCGGCCGATGACATGGACGGCGTGATAGGCGGGCTGCACTCACTTGTGGGCGGTCCCAATATGCTGCCTAAGTGGGCTATGGGTTTCTGGCAGAGCCGTGAGCATTATGACAACCAGAATGAGGTGGTGCAGACCGTAAGTGAGTTCCGCCGCCGCGGCATAGGTCTGGACAACATAGTGCAGGACTGGAACTACTGGAAACAGGATGACTGGGGCTCACATGAGTTTGACAAGACCCGTTATCCGGATCCTCAGGCAATGATGGACCGTGTCCATGACATGAACGCCCACCTTATGATTTCTGTATGGCCCAAGTTCTATACCTCTACGGAACATTACAAGGAGTTTGACTCACACGGTTGGATGTACAAGCGTGCTGTCGAGGACAGCATCCGTGACTGGGTAGGCCCCGGTTATATAGGATCTTTCTATGATGCATACTCTGCAGGTGCGCGTGAGCTATTCTGGAACCAGCTCAAGGATCATCTGTACGGCTACGGCATAGATGCCTGGTGGATGGATGCAAGCGAGCCCAATATTCGCGATTGCGTGCCTATGGATTACTGGAAGGCGCTTTGCGGACCTACTGCTCTGGGTTCATCGACAGAATATCTTATGGCCTATTCACTTATGAATGCGCAGGCCATTTATGAGGGTCTCATGCAGGAGAACCCTGACAAGCGCGTGTTCCAGCTTACCCGTTCAGGTTTTGCAGGCTTGCAGCGTTACTCTACTGCATCGTGGAGCGGTGACATCGGTACCCGTTGGGAGGATATGCGCTCACAGATTACGGCCGGACTCAACTATTCATTGTGCGGCAACCCTTACTGGACAATGGACATAGGCGGATTCTGTGTTGAGAACCGATACGCCAACGCTCAGCGTTTCTATGACCGTTCACGTGTTGAGACCGCTGACCTTAAGGAGTGGCGTGAACTGCAGACCCGCTGGTATCAGTTCGGCACATTCTGCCCGCTGTACCGCGCACACGGCCAGTTCCCGCTGCGTGAGGTCTGGAACATTGCACCGCAGAACCATCCCGCATACCAGTCAATCGTATACTATAACAGGATGCGTTACAGGCTTATGCCTTACATATACTCACTGGCAGGACAGGCCTGGCTGAACGGAAGCATAATCATGCGTGGTCTTGTAATGGACTACCCGGAGGATGCCCGCGCCCGTGACGTATCGGACCAGTATATGTTCGGTCCCTCCATGATGGTGTGCCCGGTATATGAGTACGGCGACACCGCCCGTGACGTATATCTGCCGGAGGGTAGGTTGTGGTATGACTACTACACTGACTCTGTATTCGTGGGCGGACAGACCATTTCGGCCGATGCTCCTTACGAGCGTATCCCGCTGTTCGTTCCGTCGGGTGCCATCATAATCTCCGGACCTGATATAAGGTACGTTGATGAGAAACCGGCCGATGAACTGACTATTGACTGTTATGCAGGCAGTGACGGTCAGGAGTTCCTTCTCTATGAGGATGACGGTAACAGCAATGCCTATGAGGATGGCGCATATACGGTTATCCCCATGTCATTCAAGGAGGATGAGAACGGCTGTATATTTACGTTCGGTAAGCGTGAGGGCGCTTATAACGGTATGTTACGCAAGAGGAAACTGGATATCCGGTATCACATGCCTGATACAACGGTCCAGGTGAGCGTGGACTATACCGGCAGACGGCTGGATTATGCGTTGGAATTGAGATAATTACAAATATCAATACATATTAGAAATGAAAAAATATCTGTTAGGTTATGACATAGGCAGCTCTTCAGTGAAGGCTAGCCTTGTGTCTATTGAGACTGGCAAAAGTGTAGCATCGGCTTTCTATCCTGACTCAGAGGCTCCTATCAAGGCTCTCAACCCAGGTTGGGCCGAGCAGGAGCCTGAGGATTGGTGGAAGTATCTCAAAAACGTGACCGCCAAGGTTAAGGAGATGTCCGGTGCCAAGGGCTCAGAGATTGAGGCTATAGGTATCTCTTATCAGATGCACGGACTGGTTTGCGTTGACAAGAGCGGCAAGGCTCTGCGTCCTGCAATCATCTGGTGTGACTCCCGTGCCGTACCTTACGGTGAGAAGGCTTTCCGTGAGATAGGTAAGGGCCAGTGCCTTACAAATCTGCTCAATTCACCGGGTAATTTCACCGCCGCCAAGCTGGCTTGGGTTAAGGAGAACGAGCCTGAACTCTATGCCAAGATTGACAAGATCATGCTTCCCGGTGACTACATCGCAATGCGTCTTACCGGTACCACATGCACTACCGTATCAGGTCTGTCCGAGGGTATGATGTGGAACTTCAAGGAGAATGATGTAGCTGAGTTCCTGCTGGATTACTACGGTATCAGCAAGAGCCTCATTCCTGAGATCAGACCTACATTCTCAGAGCAGGGTCGTGTATCTCTGGCTACCGCTAAGGAACTGGGCCTGGAGGCAGGTATCCCTGTTACATACCGTGCCGGTGACCAGCCTAACAATGCCCTTTCACTGAACGTATTCAATCCCGGTGAGATTGCCGCTACTGCCGGTACATCGGGTGTAGTATACGGTGTTAACGGTTCCGTTAACTTTGACCCGCAGTCACGAGTAAACAACTTTGCCCATGTTAACCACACCGCCAAGCAGACCCGTCTGGGCGTGCTGCTGTGCATTAACGGAACAGGTATCCTGAACGCATGGACACGTCGTAACATCATGCTTGAGGGCCTGTCATACGGTGATATGAACAAGATCGCACAGAGCGTACCCGTAGGCTGCGACGGCGTATCAGTACTGCCTTTCGGTAACGGTGCCGAGCGTGTCCTGGGTAACCGCAACGTAGGATGCAGCATCCACGGATTCAACTTCAATATACATAACCGTAACCATCTGGCACGTGCCGTACAGGAGGGTATCGTATTCTCATTCAAGTATGGTATGGATGTTATGGTTGAGATGGGTATGGAGATCTCAAAGATCCATGCAGGAAACGCCAATATGTTCCTGAACCCCGTATTCCGCGAGACTCTGGCCGGAATCACCGGTGCTACCATTGAGTTGTATGATACAGACGGCTCTGTAGGTGCAGCCAAGGGTGCAGGTATCGGCGCAGGTGTCTACAAGGATCACGACGAGGCATTCGCATCACTGGAGAAGATCAATGTCATTGAGCCCGACAATAAACTGGTACCCCAGTATGAGGAGGCTTATGCACGTTGGAAACGCATCCTGAACATGTATATCAACGAGTTCTGATGTTATAAAAAATAACGGCTGAAAGGTTGGTATATTGAATTATAAATGTAACTTTGCCTTTCGCGCACGCAAGGGCGTAAAATAGAAATAGTTATTCACTTTATTAATAAAAAATCAATTATGGCAAAAGAGTATTTTCCCGGTTTGAAGAAAATCAAATTCGAGGGTAAGGACAGCAAGAATCCTATGGCTTTCCATTACTATGACGAGAACAAGGTTATCATGGGTAAGACCATGAAGGATTGGCTGCGCTTTGCAATGGCATGGTGGCACACACTGTGCGCAGAGGGTGCTGACCAGTTCGGTGGTGGCACAAAGAGCTTCCCCTGGATGGACGCTGATCCTCTTCAGACCGCTAAGAACAAGGTTGATGCCGGTTTCGAGTTCATGCAGAAGCTGGGTATCCCTTATTTCTGCTTCCACGATGTTGACCTGATTTCTGAGGGCGCAAACGTAGCAGAGTATGAGAAGAACATGAAGGCTATCGTAGCCTACATCAAGGAGAAGCAGAAAGAGACCGGTGCCAAGCTGCTTTGGTCAACCGCTAACGTATTCGGTAACAAGCGTTACATGAACGGTGCTTCTACCAACCCTGACTTTGACGTTGTAGCTCGCGCTATCGTTCAGATCAAGAACGCTATCGACGCTGGTATCGAGCTGGGCGCTGAGAACTATGTATTCTGGGGTGGTCGTGAGGGTTACATGAGCCTTCTCAACACAGACCAGAAGCGTGAGAAAGAGCACATGGCTACCATGCTGACCATGGCTCGTGACTATGCACGCAGCAAGGGATTCAAGGGTACATTCCTGATCGAGCCCAAACCATGCGAGCCTTCAAAGCACCAGTATGATGTTGACACCGAGACCGTTATCGGTTTCCTCAAGGCTCATAACCTGGACAAGGACTTCAAGGTAAACATCGAGGTTAACCACGCTACTCTGGCTGGCCACACCTTTGAGCACGAGCTGGCTTGCGCCGTTGACGCTGGCATGCTTGGTTCAATCGACGCTAACCGCGGTGATGCTCAGAACGGTTGGGATACCGACCAGTTCCCCATCGACAACTACGAGCTCACTCAGGCTTGGATGGAAATCATCCGTGGCGGTGGTCTGGGCACCGGTGGTACCAACTTCGACGCTAAGACACGTCGTAACTCAACTGATCTTGAGGACATCGCTATCGCTCACATCAGCGGTATGGATGCTATGGCTCGCGCTCTTGAGTCAGCTGCAAAGCTGCTTGAGGAGTCACCCTACAAGAAGATGAAGGCTGAGCGTTACGCTTCATTCGACAGCG
>Ga0265298_10002087_pt1 | contig 28583 bp, 23 predicted proteins | sample AusTroGonzalo_MG_3_FD_193486 | JGI IMG/M metagenome (GOLD analysis project Ga0265298, IMG submission 193486) | Bovine rumen microbial communities from tropical cattle in Woodstock, Queensland, Australia - Gonzalo_01 | ecosystem: Host-associated > Mammals > Digestive system > Stomach > Rumen ...
GACTTATCAGATCATGTATGATCATGTATTCGGAGACGAGTACAAAAAGCATATGATGGATGGTATGAAACAATATTGGGGGAAATTGACTAAAAAGGAAGAGTGCAAGGGTAAATAGTATTCTTTTGTTGCCGGTAGAAAACGGTAACAAGAATACAGCGTCTTTGAAAACGGTGATTTCGTGTTTGCTGGATGCGATGGTGATCCTGCCGAAGCTGGGTCTGATTTGTTTTGCGGATGAAATAGGAAGATTTCGTTATATTTGCCAAAGTCTCTCATATTAGTCGCGCTTACTACCACTTAGTGAATCACTAATGCCCCAAATCAAGCAAGTCATATTCCTGCGGGATAAATCTGGTCGATTCAAACTTAGAACCGACATCAGGTCCTTCGGTTATGATGAGAAGCTTGGGCAATTTTACGTCCAGTTCGAGAGGGGAGACAAATATCTGCACTACAATCCGGTCAACGTTGATGTCGCGGAGTTTACCCGACAATTGGAGCCTCCGTTTCGCGTAACGCGCAAAGAGGATGGGGAAGTGTTCTTCAAAGTCCTGGGCGTCCGAGTATTTGAAGGACGAGAGAATATGGCTTATCGAGTCCTTTATGAGAATGGAGAGGGCAAGAGTTATCCGCCTGAGTACATTACGGTTGAGGAACACATTGATGATCATCGCTCTCTCAATGTTTGGGAGTATCTGAATGAGGTTGCGAAGTATAATGTCATTCCTGTTGATGATGACAAGACCGTGAGCCTCGCGGATAAATATGCGAAGATGGGGTTCGTGGTCAAGAACTCCCTTTTGGAAGCATATCTCAACGTGGAAAGCTCCGGAATTAAAGCAGGGGAGCCGAGTACTCCAATATTCCCGTTTGGCTGTAATCGAAGTCAGTACAAAGCCGTCAAGAATGCTTTAGAGAACAATCTTAGCGTGATTCAAGGTCCTCCTGGAACGGGAAAGACGCAGACGATTCTCAACATCCTGGCGAACCTGTTGATGTCTGGGAAGACAATGGAGATTGTCTCGAATAATAACTCGGCTGTTGAGAACGTAAGAGAGAAACTGGAGGCAGAAGGGCTTGGGTTCTTGTGCGCTCAGCTGGGACGTGCCAGCAACAAGAAGAGTTTTGTTGAGAGCCAGACGGGCGAAGTCCCGGATATCTTATCCTGGAAGATCGCGGATGCGGGGAAGCTCCGTCGAGAAGCGACGGCTCTGTCTAATGAGCTTCAAGATTTGTATGAGCGACAGGAGCAACTGGCTATTAGTTCTGAAAAGTTGACGGAGTATAAGCGGCAGCTGGAACGTTTCCCGGTCAAGGTTGACATGAAGAAACAGTATCCTCCCCGGCTGCTGGAGAAATATTTCCGTCTCTGTGATAGGGAATTGGAGAGACGGCATCGTCTCTCTTGGTTCACGCGGTTCCGGCTTCGCTGTCATCGACTTCCTGCGTCAAGTGATGCCCCGGATAAGCTTCAGTATATGCTTTTCTCGGCAAAGATCCGTGAGCTTGAAAAGCAATGTGGGGAGCTCCGAGAGGCAATCAAGGGATTGGACGCTAAGAATGAGCGGTTGAGGACGATCTCAATGCGTCTTTTGAAGAACAAGCTGTGCCGTTCATTCTTCTCGGAAGATAAACGGAGAGTGTTTTCGTTGGATGAAATCTATCTGCGAACTAAGGATTTCCTGAAGGAGTATCCTGTTATTCTGAGCACGACTTTTTCTGCGACATCCAATATCAATCCTGCCTATAAGTTCGATTATCTGATTATGGATGAGGCGTCTCAGGTGGATATTGCAGCAGGGGCATTGGCTTTGAGCTGTGCCGATAATGCAGTAATCGTTGGTGACCTGAAGCAGCTCCCTAATGTCGTCGACAGCCATACGGAAGAGGTCGTGAGCGCTATCTTCGCCAAGTACGGAATTGCGGAGTCATATCGGTACTCCAGCAATAGCTTCCTGTCGTCGATCTGCAGTCTCTATCCCAATATGCCTCAGACGCTTTTGAAGGAACATTACCGGTGCGATCCGCTGATTATCGGATTTTGTAGCAAGCAGTTCTATAACGGAGAACTTATTCCGATGAAGAAGAGTGAAGCGGAATTCGCGCCCATTAGAGTGGTAAGAACAGTGAAGGGAAATCATGCGAGAGGGACGGTTAATCTTCGTCAGGTTGAGGCTGTTACTCAGGAGATTATTCCGGAGCTGGAGGAACAGTTCTCTGACATTGGAATTATTGCTCCGTACAACAATCAGGTGAATGCGCTGCATGATGCGCTGGAGGCGTCGGGCCGGAAAATCAATACGGCGACGGTTCACAAGTTCCAGGGGCGGGAGAATGATGCCATTGTGCTATCGACTGTGGACAACCAGGTCCGGGAGTTTACGGACGATCCTCATCTGTTGAATGTTGCGGTGTCTCGGGCAAAGAAACAGTTCACCTTGGTTGTGTCTGCGAACGAACAGCCGGATTCAAATATCAGGGACCTGATCGATTACATTGAGTACTATCAAGGAAGGAGTGAAAAGAGTCAGATCTCGTCGGTGTTTGACTTGTTATACGAGGACTATTCCAAGGAGCTTTTGGAGTTCTACAAGACGCACAGAAGGGTCTCTGCGTATGATTCGGAGAATCTCGCGTATTGGCTCATCCATGACACGATCGCGGAGAATTCGTTGGCGCATCTGGGCATTTTGATACACTATCCGCTCCGGCATTTGATAACGGCAGATTCGAATCTTTCGCGCGATCAGCGGAAGTATGCCACACACTCCTGGACACACATTGATTTCTTGATCTATGATACCGTGTCCCATCGAGCAAAACTGGCCATTGAAGTAGATGGAACCCAGTATCACAAGGCGGATTCCGATCAAGGACGCCGTGATGTTCTGAAGGATTCTGTCCTTTCCGCCATTGGCTTGCCTCTTCTTCGGCTTAGTACTGCCGCTTCCCGGGAAAAGGATTTGATAGCGCAATCCCTGCTCCGGAGTGTCGAGAGTTAGCGTAAATCATTTCTTGCTTTTCACGGCATACCGCTCCTCGATCTGGGTGCCTTCGTAGACGGCGAAGGCGGGTTTCCGGAGGGGAGGGTGATGCCGCGGAAGCGGCGATGTGGATTCGCGGGTGGCTGTCTACGGAGCAGTCACAAGGTATTCTAGGACGATACCCAGGCCTGCCTCGGAGAGGTATTTGCCCAATTTGGCCACATATTCAACTTGTGCCTCGGAGTTGATGTCCCATAGCGACATTGGGGCAAGAGTCCCGGCGACGTGCGCTCGGTCGAACCAGAAGTCTGGGGTATCGCTGCTGAGGTTGACGTACATGACGAGCGGGTCGTAGTCCTGCTTGTCTTTGTTCTGCTCGTAGTCGTCTTTGAGGGCGAAGGCGACGTATTCTGCCATACCGAAGATGGGGATGAGGTCTTCTGGGGTGACGGTTCTTGGATGGAAACGCTGTTTGAGTTTGTCGAAGGTCCACTCTGGTTGGTTCTCGAGGGCTGAGAATTGTTCCAGCACTTCGGCCATTGTGAGGACTTTGAATTGCAGCTTTAGTACGCCCATTGGTACTTCAAATCGGGGTTTGGCGCCATTCTCGTTGAGGCTTTCCTGTTCTTCGAAGAGGACGGGAGAGTACGGATCCGAGCCGTTGAAGGTGATGCAGGTGGGGAGGGTTTGAGCATTGCGGCGGCATCTCTTTTTTCGTCTCTTTAACGGGCTGTTTATCAGTCTCCTTCTCGAAAAGTTGCATTTAAAAGTTGAACTCTGCCATTTTTCTACACCTATTGTCAAAGAGTGTCAACATAATTTTGTATATTTACACAAATAAAGCACTATGTGATTACCCACTCCAACAACAAGATGAAGAAAAGCTTTTTGGATGCTATTTCTAAAGCCTTTAACCTTGATTGGAAAGTCGATATTATTAAGTAACGGTTTTGGCTGTTTTTTATTATGTTACAAGTTATGACAGAGGTAGAACTGATAAAGTATCTGAAGGAATACTATCCTGAGGAGAATAGTTTTTGTGAATGGAAGGAGTTCAAGAGTCTGAAGAATTCATTTAGTGGTTCTTCAAAGGATGATGTTATCTCATATGTTTCAGCTATCGCTAATATGGATGGTGGTCATTTGGTGATAGGAGTTAAGGATAAGAGTCTGGATATAATAGGCATTGATCCATACAGCCACAATCGTCAAAGCATTATTCTTCGTCTGACAGAGCTGTGCCCGAACTTATCTTCTGAAGGCCTAAGTGTTGACGAATTCATCACAGATGATACGGACAAGCGTGTCTGGGTTTTCCATATCCCCAAGCATATGCCCCGACAGCCTGTCTATGCTCATAACAAAGCCTTTCAAAGAAAGGAAGATTCATTGGTTGAAATAACACGTGAAAGAATGGATGCCATTCTTTCCGAACCGCTGATTGAAAAAGATTGGACCGCAACGGTGCTACATGATGCGACGATTGATGATTTGGATCCTGAGGCAATTGCCGTGGCAAGAGAAAAGTTCAAGGAGGTATATCCTTCAAAGGCCAGAGAAGTGGACACATGGGATGATGTAAAGTTCCTTAACAAAGCGAAAATTACAAGTAAGGGGAAAATTACCATTGCCTCAATCATTCTTCTGGGAAGAGCAGAATCGGAGCATTTCCTATCACCGGCTGTTTGTCAGGTCCGTTGGCAGCTGAAAGATTCGTCGAAGCAGAATCTTGATTTTCATATTTTTACTATCCCGATGATTCTTTCCATTGAAGCAATAAGGCAATCTATTCGAAACACTACATATGAATACACAATTCAAGGGAGTATGTTCCCGGAGACAATGCCTCGCTATGATGTTTTTACCATACGAGAACCATTAAATAACGCCATTGCCCATCAAGATTATTCGAAAAAAGCAAGAATTGAAGTAATTGAATATGAGAACGACAGACTCGTTTTTCGCAATCACGGCTCTTTCCTTCCAGGGTCGGTAGAAAAGGTAGTGACTGATGACAGTCCGGAATCTGTCTATCGTAATCCATTCCTTGTTGAAGCCATGCGCAACGTACACATGGTTGAGACTGAAGGTGGTGGCATAAAGAAGCTCTTCGAGCAACAGAAGAAGAGATTTTTCCCACTCCCCGAATACGATCTCAGTGACAACATGGTTAAAGTTGAAATCGAAGGATGTGTTATCGATGAAACTTTTGCCCGCATTTTGGTGAATAATCCGTCATTAACACTTCCTGATGTTATGCTGCTGGACAAGGTTCAAAAGCATAAACCTTTGAAAGAGGAAGAGATTGCATATCTGAGGAAGAAAAAATTCGTAGAAGGAAGAAAGAATAATCTTTTCTTGTCTTCAAGGATAGCTACAGCAAGTCAACATGTTGGCCTCAAGTCATCATATATCAAGAACAGGAGTTTTGACGACGAATACTTTAAAAAGCTAATCCACGAATATATCAATAAATTCGGCAGAGCCTCCCGTAAGGAGATTGACGATTTACTGTTAGGTAAACTTTCAGATAACTTGACTTCTCAGCAGAAGAGGTATAAGATTACAAACCTTCTAACCTCTCTTCGAACGAATGGCAAGATAAGAAGCGGAGAAAAACGGATGTGGTATCCTGTAAAATAACATTTAAGCAAAATTGTGGTTTAATTAAATGAAACAACGCGTTAATATGCTGATTATCAGCGGTCAACGTGTAATTTTGCAATTAAACCAATTAAAGAATTCTTTTAAGCGAGCCTATAGACAAGCCCCCCAAAAACCGCATCCTGTGTCTGATCGTCCTGATGCCAGGGAACCGCATCTACACGACGGATGAACTCGCCGCTGTCTGCGCATAATAGGAATGATTAATCAATTCGATAGATGAAGTACCTATTTCTGGACACCAATGTTTTTCTTCATTACACCTCTTTCGAGGTTATTCCTTGGAAGGAGTTGGTGTTGGATGATTTTACTATCGTGATTGCACCAGTTGTTCAGCAAGAACTTGATAAACACAAGGATCAATCACGCGAAAAAATACAGGCGAGGGCCCGTAAAATGTCAAGTATGCTGTTTGACTATTTGATGGGGAACAAAGAATGCAGAATCCCGATTGTTAGGTGTAAGGAACCGGTCCCTACTGAGGCGGATCGGCTTAATATGGACCTGTCCATAAATGATAATCGCATTATACTTGCGGCCCTGAAATCAGGATATAATTTAGATGATATTGTTTTCGTTACTGGCGACAGAAATAATATCTTTAGAGCAATTGATAGCCATATTGGATATCTATTTCTCGATGATAAGTACAGACTCAAGCCTGAAAAAACTGAGGCAGAGAAAAGGATTGAAGAATTGGAGAAGGAATTAAAGGATGTGAAAGAAAGGGTGCCTAATCCCAAAATACAGTTTGAGGATGGAAGTACAACCATTTTATTCAATCGGTACGCAGCAGAAGATGTCAATGCAATTGTGGAAGATAGGATGTTGGCCGTTGAAAAGGAAGTTCCTGAGTTTCATTTTGAGGAAAGTGGCGAAGGAACCCTTCCGGACCTCAAACGCACAATAATGGCCTTGCAGGGGACATGGTATCCACATTACAACGAAGAGCGGCAGGAATACCTGAATGAAGAAAGGGCTTATCAGATACTTGCGGTTAAACGCGATTGTTTGGACAATCGTTTTGCACGGATTTCTCTCCGATTAAAGAATGATGGTAATTCACCTACTGGCGAGGAAAAAGTATTCATAAAGATTCCGGAGCAGGTCAAGGTTTATACCAAGCGGAAAAGTAGAGAAAGATGCCAATACGTTAAACCTTTAAAGCCAGGAGGAGGATTGGCTGCATTGCCTCGTGAAACACGAAGAAGCCTGTTGGATGCAACTATCCCTTACACAGGTCCTGACAATTATATCTGGATGTGGAATCCGGATAAACCGATTGACCATAGTGGTTATTTTGAACTCTCGCCTGAGTCTGTGATGCAGAAACTATCTGAAGACCTGGGATTTGAGTTTTACATTGACTTACAATTTGAACAGAGTTTCAATATTCAATGGGTTCTTATCGATGAGTATCTACCTGATTATGTGGGCGGTATTCTATCAGTTCATATTAATGATTAGCCTATGGACCAGCCCAAAATATCCCGCATCCTGCGCCTGATTGTCCTGATGTCAGGGAACCGCATCTACACGGTGGATGAGCTCGCTGCAGAGCTGGAGACTTCGCAGCGGACCATATACCGGTATATTGACACCTTCAAGGAGGCGGGTTTTGCCGTGGAGAAGGTGGATGACTACAAGTATCGGCTGGTCAGTGTTGGAAATGGCGTCAAGGACCTGCACAACATCGTCTATTTCTCGCCGGAGGAGGCTTTCATCGTGAACCGGCTCATCGATTCACTCGATCCTTCCAACTCGCTCAAAAACGAGCTGAAGCGCAAGCTGTCGGCCATCTACGACAAAACCTCCATTGCCGATTTCACCGACCGGCCTTCCACCGCAGCCAAAGTCCAGGCACTGGTAGAAGCCATCCGGGACAAAAAGGTGGTGCGGCTCGTGGACTACTCATCATCCCACTCCGGCATCACGGCGGACCACCTGGTGGAACCCTTCCAGATGACCTCCAACTACGCCGGCGTCTGGGCCTATGACCTCACGGACGGCAAGAACAAGCGCTTCATCGTTCTGCGGATGGGAGACGTGGAAAAGACTCCGGACCACTGGTCCAATGAGCTGGCCCACCACAGCCTGCCGATGGATGTCTTCCGCTTCCACGGAGACGAGGAATACCACGTGGCGCTGCGTCTCAATACACTGGCCAAGAACCTGCTGGTAGAAGAATTCCCGCTGGCCGAAAAATACCTTTCCGCCCAGAATGGGCTGCTGGAGGAGGATATGTGTGTCATGCAAGAAGCCCTGGAACTCCCGCCGCACGATTTGGAAAACGAGGAGGAAGAATACTGGATTTGGGACGGCCCAGTCCGCGGCCTCGACGGGGTAGGGCGCTTCGTGATGGGCCTCGAAGGCAACATTGAGGTCATGGAAGGAGACGAACTCATAGCATACCTCAAGCGCCACGCTGCCCATATCAACTCTACGTACTGACGCAGCAGTAAACCCTGTTGTCACAAGTTGACGACAGATAGTTTACATTTGCACAAAACAACCCCAAGCGCCATGTACAGAGAGAATAATACCGAGCCCCAGAACATCACCAGCCAAGTTCCTGTAACCGAAGAAGAAGCCTTCAAGATTCTTGACGAAATCTTTCCGCTGGAAGAAAAGCGGATGGCCATCGAGGGAACAAAAGAAGAGTTTACGACTGGTGAGCATTTCGAGCTGGGAATGTGGATTCGCAACAACTGGATCTATCCTACGGAAGATGCCGACAACGACACCGTGGAGCGCTACATGAAATGCTACGCAATGCTCACCGGCACCCAGCCAGGCGACCCCGTCTTTGAGCATCCGGACAGCATCTCCGGCGACTTCCTGGGCCGATACTACGACCACATGAAGGAATCCGTTCACGTCAACGATCCGGCAATACCGGTCCGTCGCAAGCCCGTCAAATGCCCTCACTGCGGCAGCAAAGTCCTCCGCATCCAGTACGGCTATCCCAGCCCGGAAACGATGGAAGCAGCCGAACGTGGCGAACTCCTCCTCGGAGGCTGCTGCATCAGCCCCGACAGCCCCGACTACGCCTGCCCAGTCTGCGGCCAGCCCTTCATTAAAACAGTCTTCTACGACAGATGAACCGATGATTATGGAAGAACGAGAGATATTCTTCACAAGAAATGATGCCGACACCTGGGCGCTTGCCCGGCTGCACCATTCGCTCCTTCTGCAGATCCAGGATTCCCCATTATGGGAGAGGGAAGACATCCCCGACATCCCCTTGACGGAAGAACAGATGGTATCCTTCGTCCGGGGCTACAACCCCGACTTCGACTGCCGATACGCCCCCTACATGCTCGGCGGCTGGTTCTACATCACCCGTTCCGGCTACTGGCTCAAAAAGTTCAGGTATAAGAAAGGCGAAGACGGCTACTACCACGTCACCGAACACTACACAACCCAGAAAGAAAAAGGCCGCGACCTCCTAGCCGAAATCATCGCAGAAGGCTACTTCACGCCCCGCATCCTCGACGACCGCCTCCGTTCCCTCTTCACCGAACGTTACAGACAATAAAGATGATTGAATATCACCCCATTTGCATAGCCGAAGGGAATCACCGCTTTGCCCTGGAGCAACCTGGCGATAATGTCCTCATCGTCATCGGTGTCAACCCCAGTACGGCTGATGAGACCAAACCTGACCCCACGATGCAAAGCGTCCTTCGCTTTGTAAACACCGGCGGCTATGACGGATTCGTAATGCTTAACTTGTCTTCGGAGCGTTGTACAGAGCCGAGAAAACTCTCTACCGCCGTAGATGAGCCGATGCATAAGAAAAACCTCCGAATAGTCACCCAGATGGCGAAGAAATACCCGGAAGCAGACATCCTCCTGGCCTTCGGCAACAATATCGAGAGACGCATGTACTTGCGACTGTGTTTCTTTGAAATTTATCGGAGACTCTCGTCACATCAACGCTGGTTATGTATCGGAGGAAATGAATTTGTCACCAAATACGGTCATCCCCGACATCCGCTCTATGCCAGCCCCAAATTGGGCCTTCACGATTTTGACATAGCCAAATACACCAGATACGCCGAGTTCTATCCTGCCGAAGATTTGAAGGAATATCAGCATCCGGAAGACGAACCGGAATGGCGCTGGTGCCTTGTTGGCAACATCGTAAAAGAGCATCCCTTCGGAGAAGAAAAAGAGAGACGTCAGGGAACAAAGCACTTCGCTCCTGGAGCCAAAGTCTATTGCGCCCAAAGTATGTGGGGAGACGGATATGAAAGTATTGGCGTACTGGGGACACCACGTCACGGCAAAAAATACATTGAAATCATCATGGAGAGGAAAAAAATTGAGAATTTCCGTATCCAGAAGACATACAACCCACAGATTCTCGACATCATGAAACAGCGCCACTATAGTTGGTGGAGCAACACCGATAAGGAAAGGGAGGACATTTTGCGCTATTTGAGGTGGCTGAACCCAGAAAAATACGCCGACTAATGAAACTCGAAGAAGCCATAGTATTCCTGCTGGCCAGCTCCGGTCACGGAATGAAGACAGAGCAAATCGCCCGTGAAATCAACGAGCGCAAACTCTACGAGCGCTGGGACCACGAGCCGGTCACCGGCAAGCAGGTCTATGCTGTGATTATGTCCCATCCCGACACCTTTGTAAATACCGAAGGCCGCATCCGTCTGATGATTTAGTTACGATTATGGCAAAGGACGAAGTATTATTTAGATATGCCTTGCTGGATGACACCAAGCATACGGTCAGTATCGATGATATTGACCGGCCATTCACGCGGCTGCACAAGTTCTACTGTCCTCACTGCCACAACGAGATGTACGCCACCTTTGGCGAGGTACAGTTGCCGCATTTCCGTCACAATGGAGACAAATGCCAGCATAGCAAGTACCTCCATGATTTGGCCGAGCATGTATTCTATGAAGAGTATTCCAAGTGCCTCGATAATGGATGGCCATTCTTCCTGGAATTACGCATCCCAACACCGTGTAACAAAGCCTGTGTCCTAAAGAAATATGCAGACTGCAAGGAGCATTACATCCAGAAGACAGTTGACCTAACCAAAGAGTACACGCTCATTTCCCTTGAGACGAGGGTCGATATAGATGACCGCTATCGGCGTCCAGACATTCTTCTTGAATCTCTTGACGGCAAGCAGTTGTGGGTTGAGATATGGGTGTCGCACGAGACAGAGGAGGATAAGCGAAAAGACGGCCGCATCATCGAAATTAAGATAGATACGGAGAAAGACCTGGAGAAGATTCGGCAGCATAAGATTATCCAATCGGAAGGAGAAGACCTCGCCGTCCGCATCTTCAGTATCGAGACAGATGGGGCCGATGATTTGTTCGAGGATGAGGAATCCATCTCCAGCATCAATTATCCCTGCGAGAAGTATTACTGTTTCGAGTTCGGTACGGGAGGCGCGAAATCCGAAGTTATTGACTACATTAGGACTACTGTCAGCACGGATCTGTCATATAGGGTAATCCTTCGCTTGAACTGGAGAGGGGGCCACAACTCAATAGAAGGCAGCGCCGGCAAGCAGACTACAGAAAACGACCTGCATGCGGTTTGCTTCCAGCGCTACTATTCCTATGGAGAAGACGGTCCGCTATATAAGGACAAATCCTTTGATTCGCTGATTGTTTCCGAATGGAAAGCCGCCTCATTCAAGCCTGCGCCGATTCAGGGTAATACGCCATACCGTCGCTCATACTATAGGCCCCGAAACCAACCGACACCTCAGCCGGCACCTTCGTCGGTCGATATCACCGATATGGAGTGGGTGGACCTTGGCCTTCCGTCCGGAACTCTCTGGGCAAAAGACGATGTCGGTAGCAAAACCTCATTCATGGGTGCAAAGAGGTCATACGGATCACACGTACCATCCAGGACGAATGCTTACGAACTAAGCAAGTGCTGCACCAAAAAATGGGACGACAGTGCCCATGCGCTCGTCCTGACCGGCCCCAATGGGAATTCCATATCATTTCCTTGCAAGGAGAGCAACAAATCCTACTGGCTCAATGCTTATGAGCAAGGCGACCCTGAGTTTGGCCAATGTTTCCACATCGGCCCGGACGGCCATTTCTGGATAAATGACAAGGAGTCCTACTCAGCCATCCACGTCCGCCTGGTAAACCGATAGAACATCCGCATCGCATTACCACCGTGGCTTCTGGCTGCTCGGTTGGTGGCCCTCAAAGGGCACTCTTGATGCACGTGCAAAGGTGTGTATAAATATTAGATTTGCAAGGACTTTTGCAGAAGATTTCGTAAATTAGCAGAGATTAAAATCTTACGCATATATGGACACTAAGCGCATCGCTAAAATCAACAAACTGGAGAATGACTTCGACCTGGTCCGTTCTGTTGCAGACGACCTGGACGAAGCTCTGTATAACTTTGCAGCCATACAGCGCCGCATTGAACGCCTGTTCCAGTATCAGGAATCAGGGGAGTGGCAGAAGGACTTTGAAGCGGATGAGAAAGGTGAACTTCCCAAGAATATGAAACGCGGTATCCTCTCCGAAGACGCCCTTGATGAACTTCTCACTGACGTTACCCTTCTTCGTGAGAGAATGAAAGAACTCTTGAGTGACGTGAAGATTGGTAAGAATGAAGAACTGCTTGGTTTCGAGGAATACGATCCGCTTGTGGATGAGCCGGAAAGCATTCCGGAAGAGGCCGGTAGCTATATCGTTGTCTGCCGTGAGGAAGGCGAAGGTTTTGGCCTTATGGCAGGGGAGCCGCAGGAATTTGAAGGCCAGGATGCCATCTACGTAGGCTCCAGCGATAATCTGCGTGAGGTGGCAGACCTCTTCAAGGGTAATGCCATCCAAACCCCGCTACGTCTAGTTATCGGTGCCCTGCACTGCCTGAATCCTGTAAAGACAAAGGCCGGTAATCGCTTCTCTGCAGAGGATGAGCGCCGCTTGAGCAAATGGATGAAGGAGAATCTGCTGGTGTACTGGCAGGCAAATCCCGAACCGGAAAGAGTGACCAAGCTTCTGCTGGACGAACTGGATCCTGCTCTTAATCTGGACCATGAGTCCCCGAATCTTGTGAATTTCAAGAAACACCTCAAGTTAATGATGGATAATTGCATTGTTGACGAGGATTATGAGAAGGTGAATACCGAAGAGAAGATTGTCCGTTTGCCCAGGAAGGGTAAGACCCTTACGTCAGCTGTTGCTGAGGTCGTTGCAGACAATGCCGGCCGCATTCCGGATAAGTTTGGCGTAGGTCACGTTGAGACTTTGATTACCCGTACTGGAGATGATGAAGGAATTCTTGGCTTGTTGTTCGGCGGCCTGAATGAGTTCGGAGAGAAGGAGAACACGCTTATCTTCTATCCCTTCAGCTTCAACAAGAAGGCACTGAAGGAATTCCTCTCGTCTGATTACGGTAAGGCCTTTGAATCTGACGATGAAGAATATGAATTCACCTTCAAGGCCGGAGACCCGGAACTGAACAAGTTGATTGTAACCCTTCTGGAGAAATACTGCGGCTTGACAGACAAGTCTAAGCTGGTTATGAAAACAATTGCTGAAGTATTTAGGTAGTATTATGGCTGAACAGAAATTTCCATGCGAAACTTGCCGTTTTAGGGCAAAGTACGATAAGAACCCCAAAAGTGTCCTAGGCCGTTTCTGGCGTTGGCACATCAACTTCTGCCCTGGCTGGATGGCGTATTTCACTAACCAGGACGAAGAAACCAAACTGGACCTGCGTAAGAAGTATAATTTCCAGAAGTACAAGTAAGCCTACTTGCCACGTATCATCTTTCATATAGACGTTAATTCCGCGTTCCTCAGTTGGAGCGCGGTTAAACTCTGTATGCAGGGCAAATCGGATATTAGGCTGGTGCCGTCCGTGGTCTCCGGGGACCCTAATGACCGGAGAAGCATCATTACGGCCGCATCCATCCCTGCAAAGAAGCTGGGCATTAAGGTCCCCATCCCTGTTTCTATGGCCCTAAGGATGTGTCCGTCGCTGGTTATAGTTAGGGGTGACTGGGAGTGGTACAAACAGTGCTCTGAAGGATTCATTGCCATTTGTCGGTCCTATTCGCCGGTGCTGCAACAGTTCTCCATAGATGAGTGCTTCATTGATATGAGCCTGCGCTGCACGCGGGAGAACGCTGTGGCCGTGGCAACGCAGTTAAAGAACCAGGTGAAGTCTCAGTTGGGATTCACGGTTAATGTGGGTATCGGCTCAAATAAACTCCTGGCCAAGATGGCGTCGGACTTCGAGAAGCCGGACAAGGTGCATACGTTATGGTCGGAGGAAGTTCAGGAAAAGATGTGGCCGCTGCCAGTGCGGGATTTGCTGTGGGTTGGGAAGAAGACGGAAGAGCGACTGACCGCTTACGGTATCAAGACCATCGGCCAGCTGGCGGCATTGGGGATGGGCTCTTTAACGCGTCTGGTGGGACAGAAGTTCGCATTGCAGCTGCACGAAAATGCGAACGGGCGGGACGACTCTCCAGTAGAAACGGAGGTGGCAGAAGCCAAGAGTTATAGCGCGGAGCGGACGTTTGCAAAGGACTTGACAGACCCCAAGGACATTGACAAAGCCATGTTCAACGTGGCGTGCATTGTGGCGCACAGGATACGCCGGGATGACTTCCGTGCGTCCTGCGTGTCTATGTTCATCAAGTACAAGGACTTCTCCGTGGCCCAGAAACAGACTACGTTGGACCAGCCTTCAGACGTGACGGCCATAATTCTTAATGCTGCCCGTAAGATGCTCACGGAGGTCTGGGACGGCGTTACGCCCATCCGGCAGGTGGGCTTAGGAGTATCGCGCCTGACGCACGAATCTGCCATCCAGATGTCCCTGTTTGAAGACCCTAAGATGGAATACTACAGGGAATGGGACCGGCAGTTTGATGAAGAGCGTTCGCGATATGAAGATGCCAAGATGCTGGCATACGAGCGGAAGGTCACAAAGCCAGACCCGGTCGAAGAGCGTCCGCCGCTACCAACGGTACCGCCGCCAGAGCATCGTCCCAGACGGAGTTCCGGAGCAAATTCGGTCAATAAGCAGCCCAAGGATGACGCGCTAGTCTTTACCTATCCGGACGGCGAAGCGGCCTTAAAAGCGGCGAAAAACGCCATTAAAGGACATCCCACGTGGCGCTTCAGCCGCAAGACCATGGATAATGGCACTATCTGCTTTGAGGTTATGGATGGTAACAAGGCGCTGGAGAGGCATCTTGTTTCCGGATGACAAATTTGTTCCTCTCGCGATTGTTTTGTATTTTTGAAAAGCTAAACAAATTATAATAACACTTTTACTGCCGCATTTTTGCAGCCAAACTATCTTTCTTTGTAAGAAAATTTACGCCACATGGCAGATAACAACATACAACTAAAATCCATCCGCGAACTCCTTGGAATGCATTTCTTCATTCCGAACTATCAACGCGGATATCGTTGGACAGAACAACAAGTAAAAGACCTTCTTGATGACATTAGGGACTTTGCTTCAGCAAAGCACAGCGAATACGAGTATTATTGTGTTCAGCCGCTCGTTGTAAAAGAGATGGCAGACGATGATAAACGTTTGAATGATTTACCGGTAAAACAAACGTGGTACGAAGTTATTGATGGGCAGCAGAGACTCACGACATTGTTTATTATTCTCACTTCACTTCAGTCAGCTATTGACGTTCTGGGCCTTCCTACTGAATTATATGAACTTAGATATCAGAGAAAGACTCACGAATTCAATGGAACACAATTCTTGGAAAAAATAGGTTCATTACATTCAATAAACAATAGTCAGATTGACTACTACCATATGAGTTCGGCATATGCCACAATACAAGCATGGTTAAAAGAAGGCGCTAACTCCGGTAGTCGTAAACCTGTCAATAAGGGCGATTTCTGTAATGCTCTGCTTAAACATGAATTGGATGATGCCCCCAAACCACGTGACAAGGCAAATAATGTCCGCTTTATATGGTATGAATCTGCTGAGGAGGATCCAATCAAGGTATTTACACGCCTAAATATAGGGAAAATATCACTGACGAACGCCGAGCTTATCAAAGCACTATTTCTGAATCGTTCCAACTTTAACGGCGGAGCAGATGAGTATCTTGATCTTAAGCAGATGGAGATTGCAAATGAGTGGGATACTATTGAGTACTCTCTTCAGAATGATGAATTCTGGCTATTTCTTAACGAGAAGAACTATGACCGTCCAACTAGAATAGATTTTATTTTTGAACTAATTCTAGAGCATAATTCGCTGGATTTGGCCCCTGAGCTGATTCGCTCTTTTGGCTCTGATGCATATAATACTTTCAGGTATTTTTATGAGTATTTTGCGTCTCCTAAAGCAAGTATTAAAGATTGCTGGGAAGAAGTAAAGATTTTGTACCGTACTTTTCAGGAATGGTATAACGATTCAGAGTGTTTTCATTATGTGGGATACCTCATCGATCAAGGTATACCCATTTCTGATTTACTTGAAGATTGGAAAAGTCAGACAGAAAAGACAGACTTTATCAAGTCGCTTAAACAAAGAATCAGAGCCAAGATCGACAAGTGTCCAAGCCTTGACTTTCAGTACAAGGAGGATGGGGGAGACAAAGGACGTTGCAAGCCCATTTTACTTTTTCACAACATTCAAACGGTTATTAATCAGAACCATAGCCAACTAAGTAACGAAAAGTATCACGGAGCTGCCTTTTATAAGTATCCCTTCCACCTTTACAAGAAAGAGGGGTGGGATGTTGAGCATATTAATTCTAATACCGGTAATCCAGAAACCGATGTTGCGACTCAGAAAGAGTGGTTACTAAATATTTATATCAGTGCTGATACTAAGACACAGGAATCCATTAGAAAGGCTTGCGAATCAAAGAATAATGAGGAAATCTCTGATTGCTATAAGACGGTAAAAGCTATTTTTCCTTTCCAGAATGACTGGTCTCAAGAAGAAAAAAATAGAATAGGTAATTACACCTTATTGGACTCTTCAACCAACAGAAGTTATGGCAATGCTATTTTCTCCGGTAAAAGAAGAATTATCATTGGAAAAGATAAAGGAAAACTGATCTCTGTGCCAAAATTCTCCAGAGATGGTCAATTGATACCAGGTGACGACACTGCGGCAAAATCAGCTTTTGTCCCGCCTTGCACAAAACAGGTTTTCCTAAAGTACTATTCTGCGGCGACAGGCAATAATAACTATTGGACAAAAGAAGATGCCGGCGCATATGTAAAAGATATTGAAGAATGTTTAGCCGTTCTATATGAGTAAGGAGATAGACTATGGACAGCATTTCATTTTGGAACTTTATCCGTAAATATCAAATTGAGATTCCCATAATCCAACGTGATTATGCACAGGGACGGCAAGGGAAGGAAAAGCTCCGTAAAGTTTTTTTACTGAACTTAAAGCAGGCTTTAGATGGCACTCTCCCTCACGGGGAAAGGGTTTTAAAACTTGATTTCGTTTATGGGGCTACTGAAAAAGGTAAAATGCTCCCCTTGGACGGTCAACAGCGCCTTACTACTTTGTGGTTGCTTCACTGGTATCTCGCTTTAAGAACCGGCAACTTAAAAACCGCAAGCGAGACTCTGCTGCATTTTACATATAAAACTCGTATCTCTTCTAGAGATTTCTGTGAAAAGCTATGTGATTCGGCGTTGTTCATACGTTATGATGATGCTTCAAGTGTCACAGACTACATTACGAAACAGACATGGTTCTATTCTGCATGGACGCAAGACCCGACTGTGAAATCTATGCTTACTATGCTGAGCGGAACTAAGCTTACAGATAAAAGGGAAAACGATATTCTTGATGGAATAGAAGAATTGTTCAAAGACTCTTCTAAAGAAGAATACCAGAGGTATTGGAATTCTCTTACATCGGAAGATGCGCCTATTGTTTTCTATCATCTTGATTTAGAGGATTTTGGGCTCTCTGATGACTTGTACATAAAAATGAATGCAAGGGGTAAACAACTTACTGCATTTGAGAACTTCAAAGCTGATCTCATCGGTTACATTAAGGATAAAGCCGCCGACACAAAGGAACTAGAAGAAGCAGACGCTGTAGAATGGGAGGCCTTACTAAATGTCAAGGATGGACTTCCTCTTAAGATGGATACCATATGGACAGACATTTTTTGGAGGAATAAATCTGTGGGTATTTCAACAGAAGATGGCTCTGTGGCTATGTCTAACCAAATTGATGGCATTTTTCTAGCATTTATTAATCGTTTCTTTTGGGATGCGTTATTCACTGAAAAAGACTCATCTGGTAAGCACTTGCTCCCGTTGGGGGAAGGGCGACTGCCTGATGGAACTAAGACCTATACAATAGAGAATAGTAATTCTTCCTATAATTATCTTAATGCAGATAAATACGATTCATATTCTGATCTTGAGCCATACAAGTTTAGTGTAGATAAAGATATCCCTTTGTCTTTTTTCAAGAAACTCGTGAAGGTCCTTGATAGAATTGCGGCGTACCAGGAAGCAATACCATCGTGCTTGTGGGATACTGAATTCAGATTTATTCCAGAGTATACTCTTGGGGACGATGGTTACAATATCGAGAAATATAACGCATTTAAAGAGAGTTATCTTGAGTGCACTACGCTGACTCAGACGCAGAGAATTGTTTTCCATGCGATAGTGAAGTATTTGACAGAAGGGGATGCTGAAAAGAATTCGTTCAAACAGTGGATGCGTGTGATATGGAACCTGATTTCCGGAGAAGGCGATGACGGTAGGCCACAGATTAGAAGCACACTAGCAACTAGAAATGCTATTAACTTTATTGACAGACTTGATAGTCATAAGGTATATGAGAGCTTAAATGAGCTGAAGGGAGTGGACTTGGGCACTTCGGATTTCGACAAGCGCTGCAAGGAAGAAGTAATAAAGGCAACAAAGATTATTGATACCCGCAACGACAATTACTCTTGGGAAACAATCTTTGTCCAAGCAGAAAATACCGCATTCTTTAAAGGTGCAATCCGGTTTCTTTATATGGATGAATATGGAAATCCCGAATGGTCGCAGTTTGACACGAAGTTCAAAAACGCCAAGATATATTTTTCTCCAGGAAGAATTGAGAACTACACGGATTTACGGTACTTCATAAGCAGATGTGATTCGGAAATGCAGGTTCAGTCAATTATTTATGATATTCGTCCATGCTCATGGATGTCTAATCTTTTAAATGAGAACCTGTTTCTACCAGTATCCGAATTCTTAATAACAACTCCTGAGAATAATCCTTTGTGCTTGCATATCAAGGAAAAGATTTCAAATTCAAGATATGCGAATGCCATCAACGATATTGTGAATTCAGAGCTGCTGGCCAATATGTCATATTGGGGGGCACATGTAGATGCCTGCCATTTCCGCGAAGATTTATATGGACTGTTTGCGCTGCTCCCTAACAATGCAAAGTCTGAAATGAAGAAGTTTGTTGTCGGTCATTATAGGAATGCACTCCTGGCTCATCTTGTTAACGACAAACAGATATCGTCCAGTCAAAAATTGCCGGGGTGTGACTATTTCTGGGGCTGGAACATTGACTTCAAGTATGCTGATATTTCTTTTCGTTGGTGCTACGACGATAAGATTTACGTCATTGATGCTCAAAATCGGTTAATAACAATAGGTGACAATACTGAAGGAGAAGACCCGAAGTACCTTTGTTTCCCTATGGATGAGCAAAAAGATGCTCTATTCTTTTTTCATGAACTTGACCAGTTGATAACTAAATTGCCGGTCATCAATAAAGAATAGTTCAGAATCTTATAAAAAGGCAGACCTCTGCAGCGGCCTGCCTGAACAGATTGTGATCCCTGGCAATGGAATTCAATCTGTATGGTTCTTTGGCGTCGGCCTGGAAAAAAGATAGGCGGTATACAGGGTCCGCTTATCATCAGGAAGGGCTAGCACACCCCGCAATGAATAAGTCGGAACACCTGTATCCGCCTACCGGGGGATACAGGCGTTCTACGACTCTTGGACCATTGCGATTGGTAAATTGTGCTAGAATTTCCTGATTATCGTCCAGAGCGTAAAACGCACTTGTGTATGTCTACACTATTGTGTTTCTTGCATTTATTTCTTTTGCAAATTTAGCACTTTTTTCAATTTTTCGTATCTTTTTCGGCTTGTGCAACGTTTTGGCGCAAGCTATATATATCTTTGTCCGTAGATAACACAAATCTGTTCAAGAGTCTGTTATTTCATTGCAGATAAGAGTTGTGAAAGCCGGTCTGCAGTGATGCATACCGGCTTCTTGACTATAAAAAAGACTAATGCCTATGATAACCATGCCATAAAACAAGCGCTTGTGTTCCAACCGTCGACGGGATCTATTAACAACTAAACACTCTTATCAATGAACAGATTCAATTCGATCCCTGGCAATGGAATCACCATTCTCAGTCACCTCCACGAGGTAATGACTCAGATTCAGCTTCTGGCAAGCAAAGACTGCAAAGACCAAGCTGACGTACTCAGAAAGTGCAATGAGGAACTCGTTGGAATCTCCATCGATATTGCCTCAGTAATCAGCCCCAATGAAGATTGGGACAAGGTGAGTGAACTCCTTCATAATGCAGGAATCACCATCCCTGAGGAACTGGACAAAGCCATGCGTGAAGCTGACTAAGTAAACTAACCACCTCCCGGGCCCGGGTTTTACATTCTAAGAAACGAGAGACGGACACCCATAAAAGGTATCCGTACTCTCAACTCGCGCTGCTGACTCTAATATGTCACAGTCATCGTTACAGGCCCGTACCAATCCTGAACAGTTATTTGGAAGGTCTGGGCCGGCATATCAGCTAAGATGGACACATCGCCCAGGCTTTCGGCTGTCCAATCAAAACCGGCCTTCTGGATAATCTGCCCTAAAGGGATAGGGGAGAGCTCTTCTCCTTCGGCGGTCCATCGGTTCAGCAAAAGGGAATCGTCCTTCTGCCTGGGCGCGCGGAATACATAACCACCGTCCGGATTATCTTCCAGTGTGCAGCTGAATGCTCCTTGTACTGGCGCCAGGGTGCGTTTATCGGCCCCCTTAACGTTACCTGCCACTTCCATGGTGATATTAAGCCTGCCTTCATCCGCTTCTTTGAATTCAAGGTAGATTCTGGCGAACTGTTTGTTCAGAAAGGGAATAGCTTCGGCCTCTTCGCATTGGGTATCCACTTGCAGTGCCGTTGCGAAGAGCTCATCCATCTGCTGACCGGCTGTTACGGTAAATTTACCTCTGCTGGCTACCAGATCTACAGTTCCTCTTGGCACTTGCCGGTCTATCTGTTCGCCAACTAAGCCCTCAAAGAGCGTATGGGTGCCAAACCAGGCGCTGACCACTTCATTGGGATAGGAAGCGCGTACCGTAAGCCAGCAGGGGCAGTCCGTTCGGTCTTCCTTGATCGAACAGGAAACCAGGACTGCCAGTCCCAGTATTCCTAATGTTACTATCCGTTTCATGGCTCTCATAGTACAAGGTTATCGATGACGGCCACGTTGCCGTGAACTTCCCATTGATTCTCCTTCACCTCCTTGGGCTCGCTGGTGGCGGCACGGCTCACAACACCGCCCCTGGGCCAAACGTTCGGGTATTCGCTCGGCTCGCCCTTCAAGGTAATCGTGTTAATCTTGTACACCATATTGGGCTGCAAATTATGCAGGTACATGGGATAGTAATAGTTGGTGCCGTTGATTTTCACTCCCAGCACCAACTTATGGTAGCGGTCCTGATTGTGTTCTGGATCATATTCAGGCTGGCCGTAGTGGGCGTACAGGCAGGTGGGAAGGGTATAGAACACCTTGTTCACCTCGAAGGGCCCCAGGGAGCCTTCATACTCATCACAGAGTTTACCGCTTAACCTGGGCAGATAGGCATTGTTATCCCAAGTCTGTTGTGAAACTTGGGCAAGTGATGCCGGAGCATCCAGGCAGATTGTGTTCTTGGGCTGCATGTAGTTATTGTTGTACAGGTAGTCAAAGGCGTCATCCAGCTTGCCTCCTGCGCCCCAGTCTCCGGGGACATACGTGCCGTCCAGTGCGGCATAAGTGAGGCCTAGAGAGCCCCACTGGTTCTGTCCCAGAAAACAGTTAGCGTTGTAGTACAGGCTGGAAAGATTGCCAAGGCTCTGACTGGACGTGCCTTTAGGGCCGAAAAGGTTGTTGGGATTGCCGTCAAAGAACTTGGCATTGCTCTGACAGATTCGGATGATATCCCAGCTGTTGCTGAAGACGATATTGCTCAGGTAGATGTTACGGAACTTATCCGGATCTCCCCAGAATTGGGCATCCACGTAACCAATCTCAAACTTGGACATGTAGCGCATCAGGTTGACCGAAGCACTCCTAGAACTTGTGCTGAAGTCTACGGTAGCAGTGGCCCCCATAAGTGGCCTGTTGGGACGGCAGTTGCCGGCGCTCCAGGGAATGTAGCCTTTGGGATAGCCGTTGACCTCAGAGCCGTTGAGAGTGGCGATGTAATCGGAACTGTCTGGATCCAGGTTGGCCATAATTAAGTAGAAACGCTTCTTGCTGCTGGGAAAGCCGCGGTCCGTAAACGTCACGTTGGACAGGTCAAGGGCTGTCCCCCCATACTCACCAATGGTGCTATGGCCAACAATGGCATTATTCTCATCCCAGGAGAAGATGTCTATCACATCCACTTCGTCATCAACAATATCCGGGGCTAGGCTCTTTGTCTCATCGAAGCCTTGAACGCTGAATCTGAGCGTAGCTGTGTTTTCACCGTTCCCGGTCTCATACTCCAGGGGCACGTGTACGCATCCTGCCAGTGCGGCCAGCACAAGCGGGAGCAGGTATCTGATTGTCGTTTTCATAGGCATTCTGTTTAATAGATGGCAGTTCCGGTATCGTCGGTATAACCCACGTTGATGTTGCTGATTTCCGTTTCATCCCAGTCGGCAACAGACATTTCCACTTCGGCGCCCACTTTGATTTCATAGAAGTTGGAATAGGCGCTACCCAGGCTTTTCAGCGTGATTCTGGAAATCTCGTACGCCACATTGTGCATGGGACAGTACATCTGGATGGGATAGAAATACGAAGTGCCATTGATACTTAGTTCCACTACCAACTTCGGGAAACCATTTTGGTTATTGGATGTTGAAAGGATTGGATAGCTGCCGTAGTTAGTGCAGCCCTTCATGGCATATAGGCTCTTATTTACCGTGAGCGTATGAGACTGGGAAGGATTGGTGGAAGAACATATCCGTCCCTCTCCGTTTGCTATATCGTACGACTGAACCGTGTTGGTGAGCCAGTTATCCGTTGCCGTAATAGTCAGAACTCCAGCTGCGGAATACTTGTTCTTGTTAATCATACTGGTCGCGCTGGAAGTCGTATTGGTACTGGGAATCCAACAGGAATAGGAAGTGTTGTCTTCTATTCGATAACCAATCCTTACTGTCTCCAGGCCTCCAAAGAACGGCTTGTCTTCGGTTGTCGTCATTTCCGGTCCAAAAATAGCACTTCCAATGGTACTCTGTGTAAGGGTTGTCATATAATCACCTCCCATCGCGATAACGTTAGCTACGTTGATCAGAGCTATGTTCTTCACGAAGATATCTTTATTCAACAGGGTAGCATCGTCAAAGTCGGCCACGATTTCTCCCACGTCTACCCGATAGAGGAAACGTTCCAGGGATACTTCCACCGTCTGGTTCTGATTGAAGTATACATAGGCAGAACCACCCATCGGAATGCCGCCAGTGCCGTCATACAGGTCCATAACGCGAAGCCTGATACCGTAAAACTGATTGCCTCTTGTACTTTCCATCTTAGTGGCAAGTGCTTCAGGAATGTTGACATAAAACAAGTATCCCATCCGTGAGTTGGTGGCGTTGTACAAGTTGAACTCTCCGGCTTCCATCTGAGCATCTGTCAGGACAATATGCCTCGTGGGCAAATAATCCCAGTAACCCTGGGAGCCGAGGTCAAATTCAAACACGTCAATACGATCCACAGCATCTTCGTCCAGGGCGCCTATAGCTAGGGCCTTGGTCTGTTGCCGACTTTTTACGTTTAGTTTGAATGTTACGCCTTGCGTCGTCTGAGTCTCAGTATTGGGCTCCGGTTCCTGGACTATGGTTGTCTCTTTGTTGCACCCGGCCAGCATCCCGCAGGCCAGGGCGAAGTATAGCAGTTTCTTTATCATAACTTTAATTGTAGATTCCGGTTTGTGTTTCGTCTGTGAATCCCACATTGATGTTGTTGAAGGTAACCTCAGTCCAGTCCTGTACGGTAAGGTCCATTTCCACAGCAACCTTCTTCTCATAGAAGTTGGAGTATTCGCTGCCGGCGCTCTTGATGGTAATCCTGTCAATACTGTACACGGTATTGGGCTGAGGGTAATACATCTGTATGGGATAGTAGTATGAAACCCCGTCTACGGACAGTTCTACAACCAGTTTGGGGTAGTAGTTCTGATTATTGTAGATACAAAGCAAGGGGTACTGCCCGTTATTGACGCAGCCCAGCCAGGAGTAGAAGCTTTTATTCACGGCAAGTGTGTGGGACTGACTTGGGTTGGTGGAGGAGCACACCCGGCCTTCGCCCGAATTATTGTTATAGCTTTGAACCGTGGCAGTGAGCAAAGCCCCCGTGGCATCGATGTTCAAAACACGTTGCTGCTTTTTGTAGTTCAAATTGGCCAGGCACGGCACATTTGTAGAATTATTAAGACTTCCTCCCGGAAGGAAGCAACTTACATTGCCGTAGTAGTAACTGCTCTCAAAACCGGCATAACCTGCATTTAAGTTGCCAAAGAGGGGCTTTTCTTCCGAGATGGTCAGTGTGTTTCCAAAGACTGGCGTAAGGTCATCCGTAGCGAAATAACTATATGAACTGAACTTGGCAAGATAGGCAGAGTTTGGAACATTGGTAAGCAGAATGTTTTTCACGAAGACATCCTTGCTCATCCAGGATTCATCGTCGAAATTCACCACAATATCGCCTACATCCACACGGTACATATAGCGCTGAAGGTCGATGCTCACTTCCTGGTCGGCATTGTACGTGATGCATTTGAATCCCACCATAGGGAGGTAAACTCCGTCAAACAAGTCCTCACAGCGGAAACGCTGATTCTGCATATTGTAAAGGCTCATGGACTCGATTTTGGCGTGTAAGGATGTCGGCAGGTTCGCAAAAATAAGATAGCCTCGAACGACACCGTAGGAGCATTTCAGCTGGAAGCTTTTTGCGGCCAGTTCTTCTGCCGTAAGCGTGTAATGGAGAGAAACGACATCGTTCTCGTCATACTCGAATATATCTATCCGGTTAACTGCGGAATCGTTATTACTACCGGTGGTAACCGCTTTTGTGTTGGGCAGATTATTCAGTGAAAAGGTCACGGTGCACAGCTTGCCGTCATTTCCGGCAATCTCTCCGGCAGCGCCGGGCGCCTCCTTGTTGCAGGAGACCCCGGCCGCCAGAAAAGCGAGACAAGCCACTGTGCACAGTAGTTTACTTGTTCTCATAGGTTCAGGAATTAGGGATTAATAAGTAGGATCGGCTACGGGAACAACGGTCCAGTTCTTCACGTTGAGCTCGAAGTTGACGTCCTGAAGGTAGTTCTTGGGGTCGGAGGAGCCCATGCGGGTAAGGGTAATCTCGTCAATCTCGTAGCTCTTGTTGCGCTCCAGGACGGGCAATGGAATGTTGTAGTACTTGGTAGTGTCATCTATGAGCACCTGAATAATCAGATGGGTATGACGGGCGTTCCAAGTGGATGCGGCGGAATCGGCTACTGTCGGGTTCGGGAAAGCGTAGAAAGTATGTACAGTGCTGTAAGTCGTATGGTCCGCCAGCGTCACCTGGCTGAACAAACCGCCCAGGGCTGTGGCATCCGGTTCGGTGCTGTACACGCAACCGCGGAACTCGAAATCGGCGGAGGCGGTGGGCACATAAGTGCCGCCTAAGTTGTTCTTGATGGCTGCGTCTCCCAGATAGATCCCGCAGATTTTCATTGTCTTGGCACCTTCACTGGGCACTGTGAATTCACGGAAAATACTCTTGACCACGATACGGCTGGCGAGCCTGGTCACTTCAATCTCCACGGCGTCGCTTTCCGGAAGGCTGACGGGTTCATAGCCCACCATGGCGAAGTTGTTCAGGGAGGTCACATCCATGGTACAGACGGTGGCCAGCAGGTCGCTCGGAGTGTTGATGTCGCTCACGTCGGGGCCGTTTACCACGGCGTACACCACGCGGTCACCGTCACCGCACTGAATGGTGATTTCGTCGGTGTTGCTGGCGCTTCCATACGTGTCTTTGACGTTGTTGCGGAAGGCTATGACCTGAAGGGTGTTCACCTTCACCTCGTCATCGGGGTCAATGCCCGTGGCCTTGGTCTCCGGGGCATTACCCTTGATCTTGATGGTAAGCGGGTGGTATTCCTGCTCTGCCGGATTGGGGACCTCATTGATCTGAGTGTCCATGTTCTTGTTGCACGCCACGGTGCAGAGTGTTGCGGCCACGGCCGCGAGAAATGTAATTTTTCTCATGATGTTTGGGTTTAAAAATTGATGATTAATGGGTTAATTGATAATGTTTTACAAGCCAACTGATCTCCGGGTCAAGATTGCCCCGGTGCCACAAGCTGGGTTTTAGTTCACATGCTTTCAGGAAGTACTTCTGGGCCTCTTCGTCCCGGTCAGTCCGGGCGTACACGATAGCTTTCAGATAGCACACGTTTTCGGTGTCTGGGAGGGCTTCAAGGATGGTTCTGGCTGTCCCGTTGTAATCCATCTCCAGATAGGCGAGGGCCGTATTGATGTCCTTGTATTCCTGCAGGAGAGTGACAGCTCGTTTGTAGTCCCGGTTCAGGAGAGCAGTTACGCCGTCCTGATACTTCGGGTCGTGAGGATTCAGGTTTTTGTCAACAAAGGCCGTGAGGCTGCTGATGTAGTAGGTGAGGGGCTCGGTCTCAGGAATACGGTAGATGACTTTGTCCAGCTCGAAGATTTTGCCGCTCAGCGTCACCTGTGCCTTCTTCCTGCCGTTCTTGGCTGGAATAGTCTCCGAGTATAGGTACAAGAATTCATTGCCGGCCATAATCACGGTGTCCAGTCTGATGCCCTCCTGAACGATGGGCACGGGGACGTACTTTCGGAACATCTCCTTGCTTCGTGCCGCACGACGGGCATTCAGGCTCTTGGACAGTTTCCGTGTATAATGGTCTATGGCTTCCTGTTCGGTTACTCCAAAGACGCTTTCGAAGCGTGCTTCGCTTACGATGGTTGAATCCTGCTTGAAGGCGTATAAATCCGGGATATTCCGCTGGATGAACAGCTCCAAGGCCTTCAGATTGATGAAGTGCGTGCTGTCTGTGATGATGCTTGCGATAAATCGGTTATAGCGTTCATAGCCTTTGAGTTGGCTCTCGCGGTATTTCGCTCCGGTGATGTACACGGGCTCCAGATTTGTGCTGTCCAACTTTGGATAAAAGCGCAACTGCCACAGGTCGTCCATCATATCCTTGGGAACCCTGATTTCAAACTCAATGTTTACCTTTCCGCCACGCTCCGCAATGTTACGGAACCTTGCAACTACGACTGAGGGCATAATCCTGTCCCTGGCCACCATCTCGCCGTTCTCATCGGCCTCAGCCTTCATCAGCGTAATGGTCTTTCCTTGGTCGTCCTTGAAGGTTACATCCTTCTCTTCAGTTGCGCTCGTATCCTGGACCTCAGTCTTGGGAATCTCATAAGTGGGGATGTTGATACTGGCCTTCATCTCTTCGGCCTGCACGGTCTGGATATGACTCGACGTGCTGCAGCTGTAAGTGAGGGCGAGCAGCCCCATAATGATGGCCCCAATCAGCATCACAAAGCCGAATGCTGCCAAGATGGTCCCTTTGGCCAGCTTGCGCTCGTAGTAGTCCATATGCTCCCATTCCGGGAGCTCTCTGTAATCTCTCTTTTTCATCGATGCATTCCTCTTGATTGCCGGCAGCCGATTTCCTGAAGGAATTCACGGCCTTCTGCCTTTCCTTTGTCAAACGCCTTCTGAATCTCGAAGACTGACTCCAAGCCCCAGAGACGCGGGTCGCGGAACAGCTTCTCCTTACCGTCGATATCGAAGATGTGGGTCTCGCTCTGCATACGGGTGGCCCAGTTGGTACCCTTGAAAGCGAAGTGGGGGACATCATTCAAGTCGCCCAAGTAGCTGAAGTCGCGGATGACCTCATAGTCTCGCATAGGAGTCTTTAAAGGCTTTAGGTCAGAATTCAGGAAACTCATGGCGCCGTCTTCATATTGTACGGCAAAGTGCAGCTGGGGCAGGCATACCACTTTTGTCACGTCAGGATCCTGCTTGATTTTGGCTACTAATTCAAGACTTGTCATAGCGGTATGGTATATTCGGTTCCGTCATTCCAACCGTCCACGCCAGCGTTAAACGTAATGGGGTCATGACTCAGCATAACCACCGGCTCCAGGCCTTCCTGCTGGTAAGCGCCTTCTATCCAGAAATTCCACCACAAAGGCTCGCTGCGATGATTGTCGTCAATCATATCGGCGATGATGATGAAAGGGTTGCTCAAGGTGATGATGTAGTTCAGTTTCACCTCGTGGATGTTGAACCAGGCCTTGTCAAGACCTTCTCCCACGGTCATATTCTGAATCTCCTTCTGAATGGATTCCGCATCAATAAGGGCCAGGTGCTCAAACTCCTCGCTGAAGTTCAGCTCGCCGCTGAAGGTGGGCAGTTCACGTTCTACGATGTTGTTTGTATCGTTCCAGGGCCAACCTTTGATGACTCCAGCCATATAAACCTGGCCGGTCAGTTTGGGGTAGTTGTGCTCGACGATGCTGATACCACCTTCGCCCATCAAAGGGTCGTATTCTGCAGTCATAACCACGTGGCCGAAGGAGTAAAT
>Ga0265298_10002088_pt1 | contig 28579 bp, 24 predicted proteins | sample AusTroGonzalo_MG_3_FD_193486 | JGI IMG/M metagenome (GOLD analysis project Ga0265298, IMG submission 193486) | Bovine rumen microbial communities from tropical cattle in Woodstock, Queensland, Australia - Gonzalo_01 | ecosystem: Host-associated > Mammals > Digestive system > Stomach > Rumen ...
CCTGAACGAAGACCTGACAGAGGCCATCGCCCTGGGACACGACCTGGGACACACGCCTTACGGCCACATCGGCGAGCGAACGCTGAACGATCTGCTTCCCGAAGGCTTCCGACACAATGAACAGAGCCTGCGGGTCGTGGAGGTGCTGGAAAACCGGGGAGACGGACTGAACCTGACCAAAGAGGTGCGACAGGGCATCCTCTCCCATTCCGGGAAGGTGCAGCCCGAAACCGCGGAAGCGGAATGCGTCCGCCGGGCGGACCGGATCGCCTACCTGAACCACGACCTGGACGACGCGCTGCGCGCCGGGATCCTCAAGCCCTTTGAACTACCGGGAGACTGCCTGCGCGTCCTGGGACAGACCCACGGGGAGCGGATCAACACCATGATCCGGGACATCGTCGCCTGCAGCGAGGGCAAACCCCACCTGGAAATGTCCGAGGAAACAGAGACCGCCATGAACGGCCTGCGTGAATTCATGTTTGACCGGGTCTACCGGGACGGATGGCGCGATCCGGAGGAAGCCCGATGCGACTATGTGCTGCGCCACCTGTTTGAATACTACTGCGAGCATCCCGGCGAAATGCCCGAGGAGTTCGTGATGATCGGATACCGCGACGGGACGGAACGCAGCGTCTGCGATTTCCTGTCCTGCATGACGGACCGCTACGCCACCCGCAAATTCCGGGACCTTTTCGTCCCTTCCGCCTTTCCCGCATTCTGATGAGGTGATCATAACCGATGGCTTCCCGCTACCCCGCCGCATGGCTGGATGAACTCCGGAGCCGATCTGACATCGTTCAGATCGTTTCCGGCTATGTCGCCCTGAACAAAAAAGGGCGGAATTACTGGGGGCTTTGTCCCTTTCACGGGGAAAAGACTGCCTCCTTTTCCGTGGACGGGGAACACCAGCTGTATTACTGCTTCGGCTGCAAAGCCGGCGGCGACGTCATTCACTTTCTCATGGATATGGAACGGCTTACCTTTCCGGAAGCCGTGGAGCAGCTTGCCGACCGTGCCCATATGGCCATTCCCGAAATGGAAAAAGACGAGGACTACGAGCGCCGCCGCACCCAGCGGGAGCGCCTGCTGAACGCCAACCGGGAAGCGGCGAGATTCTACCATGAAACGCTTTTCACGCCCGCCGGCGAGGCATCCCTCGCCTACCTGCGCGGGCGCGGCCTGAACGACAGCGTGATCCGGAAATTCGGATTGGGGGCCTCGCCCGATTCCTGGACAGCCCTGAGCGACCGCCTGCTGGAAAAAGGCTGGAAACTGGACGAGCTCGTGCTGGCCGGGCTGACAGTCCGGAAAAAGAGCGACGACGGCAAAGAGCGGTATTTCGACATGTTCCGGAACCGGGCCATGTTCCCGATCATCAACACGCACGGGAACGTTATCGCCTTCGGCGGACGCACGCTGGAAAAACGGGAGCCGAAATACCTGAACACCTCCGATACGCCCGTGTTCAACAAGCGCCAGGGGGTTTACGCGGCAAATCTGCTGCGTCAGCAGCGCCATCTGGAGCGGGTGATTCTGGTGGAAGGCTATATGGACGTGGTCAGCCTGACCCAGTTCGGGGTGGAAGGCGTATGCGCCACGCTCGGCACAGCACTGACCAACGAACAGGCCCGCCTGCTGAACCGGTTCGCTCCCCAGGTCCACCTTGGATATGACGGCGATTCCGCCGGGCAGCACGCGATTCTCCGGGGACTGGAGATCTTCGAAAAGGAAGGCATTCCCGCCCGGGTGCTCGATTTCCCGGACGGTCTGGATCCGGACGAGTTCATCCGCCGGGACGGCATCGAAGGCTTCCGGAAACTGCCGGCCATCTCGCCGGCAACCTACCGGCTTCGCCGCCTGAAGGAACAGTATGACCTTTCCACCCAGGACGGAAAACTGGCCTATGCCCGCGCCGCCTCCGGCATTATTGCCAAAGTGGACCCGGTTGAGCGGGAAATCCATCTGAAGGATCTTTCCCTCGCGACCGGCTTTCCGCGGGAAACACTGCTGGAGCAGATGGACCTGACCGCCGCGCGGCAGCCCGCGGGAAAGGCGCCCGCCCGGCAACCTTCACGGGTCCGCGCGGCAGCGGCCGAAGCCCTCCCTTCCGAAGACCTGAAAGCCCAGGAACTCCTGCTCTGCCTCTTTGCCAGCGGTCAGATTCCGAAAGAAATGATCGACGAAAAGGATTTTGAGGACGACGAGTTGAAATCATTATACAGGGAACTTCTGGCCGGCGCCTCCCCAGCCTCGCTGCCGGATCTCGCGCCGGACGACGCCACACGCTCCCGATACACCCGCATCCTGCTCTCCCCCGCCGCCGGCGACACGGATGAGATGATCACGATGGCCAACGATTGTCTGAACCGGATCCGGAGAACAAAGCTTGAGAAGCGATTTGATGAGATCAGCGGGATGCTCGATACCGCACCGCCCGAAACACAACAAGCGCTGCTGAAAGAAGCGCAGGAAATCTCCGACAAGCTGAAGAAACTGAAATGACGCCTTCCGGCAGCGCTGCTGCCGTGACCCTTACGGAACCTGACCAACCAACGCGAATCAAAAGGAGAGGATTCCATTGCCGCAGAAGCAGAAGCCGAAGCAGAAGCCCGAGGAAAAGAAAAAGACCAAACTTGACGAACTGTATGAATACGGCAAATCCAAGGGTACCATAACCTATAAAGAGATCATGGACCGCCTGATGGAGCTGGAGATGGACGCGGATCAGCTGGACCGCGTTCTTGAAACGCTCGAAGCCTACGGCGTCAACGTGGTCAACGAAACCGCCGACCGGCAGATCGTCCTGACGGACGAACAGGCTGCCGATCAGGCGGCGGAAGCGGCGCGCATCGGCGGCGAAGACAATACACAGATCGACCTGTCGGTTCCCGAGGGGATCAGTATTGACGACCCTGTCCGCATGTATCTCAAGGAAATCGGCAAGGTTCCGCTCCTGACAGCGGAGGAAGAAATCGAAATCGCCAAACAGCTGGAAGCCGGCGACGAGAGCGCCAAGCAGAAGCTGGCGGAGGCCAATCTTCGTCTGGTCGTTTCCATCGCCAAGCGTTATGTCGGCCGTGGCATGCTTTTCCTGGACCTGATCCAGGAAGGCAATCTCGGCCTGATCAAGGCCGTGGAAAAGTTTGACTACCGGAAAGGTTTCAAGTTCTCCACCTATGCCACGTGGTGGATCCGGCAGGCCATCACCCGCGCCATCGCGGATCAGGCGCGGACCATCCGCATTCCCGTCCATATGGTCGAGACAATCAACAAGCTGATCCGCGTGTCCCGCCAGCTGCTGCAGGAATACGGCCGGGAGCCCACGCCGGAAGAGATTGCCAAGGAAATGGGCATCTCCGAAGCCAAGGTGCGCGAGATTATCAAGATCGCCCAGGAACCGGTTTCCCTGGAAACCCCCATCGGCGAAGAGGAAGACAGCCATCTGGGCGACTTTATTCCGGATGAGGACGCGCCTGCCCCCGCCGAAGCCGCATCCTTCGCGCTGATGAAAGAGCAGCTGATGGACGTGCTCGACACGCTGACGCCCCGGGAAGAAAAGGTGCTCCGCCTGCGCTTCGGCCTGGACGATGGGCATCAGCGCACGCTGGAGGAAGTCGGAAAAGAATTCAATGTTACCCGTGAGCGTATCCGCCAGATCGAAGCCAAGGCCCTGCGGAAGCTCCGTCACCCCTCCCGCAGCAAAAAACTGCGCGACTATCTGGATTAACCATTATGCCCAGTCCTATCAGTCTGGATGCCCGCCTGAACCTCGCGTTTGACCTGTATGACCAATGCGAGCTGGCGGCGGATATCGGAACAGATCACGCCCATCTACCGGCCGCGCTCCTGCAGCGCGGCCGCTGTCAGCATATGATTCTGACGGATCTGAGCGAAAGCGCACTGAACAACGCCAGGAGCGAGATCATCGCGCGGCGGCTGACGGACCGGGTCACTTTCCGCTGCGGCAACGGGCTTGAGCCGCTTCACGAGCCCTGCGGAATGATCTCCGTGACCGGCATGGGCGGCCGGACCATCCGGGATATCCTGCTCTCCGGACAGGACCGGCTGCAGGGCGCCGCACTGCTGCTCTCCGCCCATACAGACCTCCCGCTGATCCGGGAGGCGGTCTGTCGGATCGGTTACCATCTTGAGCGGGAGGAGCCCTGTTCCTGCGCCGGACGGTTCTATCTGGTCCTTCGCGCCAGGCCCGGCGCGGCCAGAATGACTCCCGGGGAAATCCGCCTGGGCGGTCCCCTTTTCGATTCCGCATCGGACCAGCTGGTCCCGTATCTCACCCGCCGCCGCGATGTGCTGCAGGATAAGCTCCGGGGCCTTCTTTCCGCCGAAGCGCCCGATGAGTCCCTGATTACCCAGGTGCGTGAAGACATCGCCTTCTATGAAAGCAAAATCTGACAACAGGGAGGTACCAACGGATGACAGTCCACGATTTCTATCTTCTGCTCAACAAAATCGCCCCCTTCGAAACCCAGGCCGAATTCGACAATTCCGGCCTGCTGGTCGGCTCTCCCGCCGCGGAAGTATCCTGCGTCCTGCTGGCGCTGGATGTCACGGAATCCGTCATCGATGAAGCCGTTTCCCTCGGCGCGCAGCTGATCATCACCCATCACCCGCTGATGTTCTCCGCCCGCCGGCAGCTCACGGACGAAGACTATGAAGGCCGCCTGATCCGCCGGCTGGTACGGGAAGACATCAGCCTCATCGCCGCCCATACGAATCTGGACCAGGCGCCCTGCGGCGTCAACGACACACTGGCGGAGCTGTGCGGACTTACCGAAGTCACGGGTGAAGGGTTTTTCCGCTGCGGCGTGCTTCCGGAAGCGATGACGGCCTCCGCCTGCGCGGAAGAACTCGGGCGCAGACTCGGGACGACGGTCCGCCTCATGGGGCCGGAAGACGCGGTGATCCGGAAAATCGGGCTGTGCAGCGGCGGCGGCAGCGATGAATGGACCTCCGCCGCAGACGCCGGGTGCGACGCTTTCCTTTCCGGGGAAATCAAGCATCATGTTGCCCTGGCCATGGCGGACCGGGGAATGGTTGCCTTCGAATGCGGACATTTTGCCACCGAGGAGCCAGCCATGGAGGTCCTTGCCGTTGCTTTACAAAAGGCGCTTCCTGCGGTAGAATGTAATATGAGGATTTATGTGTCGGAGGTTCCGGCATATGCTTTCCCCTGCTGACCGCGGCAGGCGGTTCATGATCATTCCTGCCAGAAGGAGGCTCCCTGTATGGAAAAGTATGAAGCACTGTGGGCTTATCAGACCGAAGACATGAAGGCGGATGCCATCGCGAATTCCATCAAACGCTCGCCCACCCGCCAGAAGCTTGAAAAAGCCCGTGATTTTATCCTTGACCGGCAGAAAAAGTACAAGCAGATCGAGGAAGACGTTGCCGCCATGGTGGACCGGAAAGATATCATCGCCCAGGCAGTGGATCACGCCCGGGAACAGCTTCAGGTCCTGCAGAACCGGTATGAAACCGAGGCGCTGGATACCCCGGAAGATGTGAAAGCCCTGCTGAGCGAGGTCAGCAAGTGCCGCGACACCATCCGCCAGTATGAAGCGGAGATCAGCCGTATCGTGAAGGAAACCGATTCCAACGACAAGCTGCAGCGCAGCGTCCGCCTGGAAGCGGCCAACGCCAAAAAAGCTTTTGACCAGCTGAAAGCCGAATACGAAGAAGAATCGAAGAGCAAAAAGGTCGAGCTGGACGCGCAGCGCGCGAAAGCCAAAGAGATGATGGATCAGGTGGATCCCAAACTGCTGGAGGAATATGAAGTCATCAAGAAGCATATTTCTCCGCCGGTAGCGAGGCTGACATACGGCCAATGTTCCGGGTGCAATACATCGCTTCCCTCCGCCACGCTTTCAAAGATCAAAAACGGCGCACTCATCGAGTGCGAAACGTGCGGAAGAATGATTATACAGTGAGATAACGGGCGGTTCAGAAATGAACCGCCCGATTTTTTATTGCTTTACTATTTCAAGATCATCCGGACAATCCGTAAAGGCGTTCTCCCCGATCTCCGCCGCCTCCGGCAGCGTGACCCTGTTCAGCATCGCGCACATCTGGAAAGCGCTGGTGCCTAATTTTTTCAGTGCCGGGCCGAAGGAAACCTCCTTCAGGCTTGCACAGGCAAGGAAGGCAAAATCTTCAACCGTCTCGACCGATTCCGGAATCGTAACCTCCTCCAGCACCGGATCCCCGCCGAAGCAGCATGTGCCGATACTGACCACACCGTCCTGAATCAAGACCTGTTTCAGGTTCGCGCATTGGTAAAAGGCCATGCTCCCGATCGTCCTGACGGTGTCCGGCAGAGTCGCCGTCTCAATCGTCAGGAAATTGAACGCCTGATCCCCGATCGCCACGACAGGATGATCATCCAGCTTATCCGGAATCACCATCTCAGGTGAGGTGCCGGTATAGCTGATCACCACGGCGCCTTCCACGCCATCAGGAAGCTGATAGATAAAATCACCGCTGGTATACTTTTCACCGGTATCATAACCGGCGATCGTCTTAAAATCGACGCTGCCTTCTTCTTCCTCGAATTCTTCCTCATCCTCGAATTCGTCGTCTCCGAAATCCTCATCGTCCCAATCGTCCGCAAAGGCGAGCGCAAAACTGAAGAGCATCGCCGCCGCAAGCAGCAGCGCAAGCAAACGCTTTTTCAGTTTGACCACCTCCCGAACCATACAGCTTGTATTATTATATCTCTTCCGGGTAAAAAAAGCAACATCCTTTCCGCCGGAAAAATGCTATTGACGAACCTTAAAACCTATGATATTCTAACGCTGAAAACGTTACCGATACCGTTTCCGGAATTCGGCAGAAAACAGAGGTTGTACACCATGAAGGTTTATACGATCCGCGATATCGCTGAAATGGCAGGCGTCTCCGTGACCACCGTCAGCCGGGTTCTCAATCACAGGCCGGATGTCAATCAGGCCACCCGCAAAAAAGTGGAAGAAGTCATCCGGAGCTGTCATTTTGTCGGCAATTCCAACGCCAGGGGACTGAAACAGGGGAACGAAGTCATCGGCGTTGTTATCCGCGGGCGTTCCAATCCCTTCCTCAGTTCTCTCGCGGAAGCCATTCTGGACCGCGCCGACACCGTGCCGGATAACTTTGTGACCGAATATATTGATGAAAGAGATGACGAGTTCCAGACCGCCGTACGCATGACCCGGCAGAACCACGTCAAAGGGCTGATCTTCGTCGGAAGCCTGATCGATAACCGCGTCCGGGCAATCAAGGGAATGGATGTGCCGATGGTCTTCACCACCGTCAACGCAGAGACCGCGGCGCTGCCCCGGGCCTCTTCCATCGCCGTGGACGACCGCGCGATGGGGCGTCTTGTGGCGGAAGAACTTCTGTCTCTCGGCCATACGCGCACAGCGGTCTTCGGCTCCAACCCCGTGGCAGGCGATTCCCTCGCCATGCGCTTCAGCGGTTTCTGCGAAGCCTATACGGAGCGCGGTCTGACTTATGACAAATCCCTGTACCGGGAAACCCGTTTTTCCTATGACGCAGGGTATGAAATCGCAAGGGCATTCTTTGCGGAGCATCCGGACGTCACGGCGCTATTCGCCATGAGCGACACCGTGGCCGTCGGCGCCATCCGCGCCCTGAAGGATCTCGGCCGTTCCGTTCCCGAAGAAGTCAGCATCGTCGGGTTTGACGGAATCGATATCAGCCGTTTCATGGTGCCTCGCCTGACCACGGTTGAGCAGCCGGTCGACGAGATCGCCCGCCGGAGCGTCAACCTGCTTCTGGACATGATGGAGAAGGAAGCAGCTCCCCGCCATATCCTGGTGGAAGCCGCTTTCCGCAGGCGCGAATCCCTGACCCAATGCCCGCATCCCTGAACCCGGGATTCCGGGTTCTCTTACTGACTTCTTTTCCGAAAGGAAGGTATACACATGCGATCCAGCGGTATCCTGATGCATATCTCTTCACTCCCCTCTCCCGGCGGCATCGGCTCCATGGGACAGGAAGCATACGAATTTGCAGACTTTCTGCAGGCCTCCGGCATGACCGTGTGGCAGGTTCTGCCCATCGGCCCGACCGGCTACGGCGAAAGCCCGTATCAGTCCTCCTCCGTCTTTGCCGGCAATCCGCTGCTGATCTCCTGCGAACGGCTCCGGGAGGAAGGCCTTCTGACATTCGACGATACAGAGGAATTCGTGCCGGAGGACCCGGAGACGATCGACTTCGACGCTGTGCGCAAAAACAAGGAAATGCTTCTCCGCCGCTGCTATGAGCAGTCCGCCTCCAGCCTCAGCGGACAGATCCGCGAGTTCATCTCCGCGAACTCCTGGGTGGAGGATTATGCCCTTTTCACGGCAGTCAAGAATCATTTCAATAAAGTCATGTGGACTTCGTGGCCGGATGAAGGCATCCGCTCCCGGCGTCCGGAAGCCATACGCAAGTACACCGAAGAGCTTCGGAATGATATTGATTACCACATCTTCTGCCAGTATCTTTTCCGCCGGCAGTGGTTCGATCTCAAGAAATACTGCAACGACCGTTCGATCCGGATCTTCGGCGATATGCCCATTTATGTGGCGGAAGATTCCGCGGATACCTGGACGCATCCGGAAATCTTCCAGCTGGACCGGGACCTGATCCCGAAGCAGGTCGCCGGCGTTCCCCCGGACTATTTTTCGGAAGACGGCCAGCTGTGGGGAAATCCTCTCTACCGCTGGACCTATCTGCGTTTCTGCCGGAAGTTTGACTGGTGGGTGGAGCGGATGCGCGGCATGGCCGAACTGTATGACATGATCCGGATCGACCATTTCATCGGCTTCGCGAATTATTACTCCGTCAAGCACGGAAAGCCCAACGCCAGAGAAGGCAAATGGGTAATCGGCCCCGGAAAATCACTCTTCAAGCGTCTGAACCGGGAGGTTCCCGGCATCCAGATCATCGCGGAGGATCTCGGCTGCGTCAATAACCGGGTACGCCGGCTGCTGAACTGGTGCGGTTATCCCGGAATGAAGGTACTCACCTTCGGTTTCGATTCGGATGAGACCAATCCGCATCATCCGGATAACTACGGAACCAACACCGTTGCCTATACCGGCACCCACGATAACGATACGACGCGCGGCTGGGCGGATCAGGCGGATCCGAAGGTGCTGGACTACGCGGGAAAACTGCTTGGATTCTCCAGGCCGGAAGACGCTCCGGAAGCGTTTATCCGTTTCCTGTTCAGAGGTCCGTGCGACACGGTCATCATTCCCATGCAGGACATTCTCGGCCTCGGCAATTCCGCCCGGATGAATTATCCCGGAACCATCGGCGGAAACTGGCTCTGGCGCATGAAACCCGATCAGCTTTCCCTGGAACTGTCCATGAAATACTATCGCCTGAATAAAGAAACAAACCGGAGGTAACAAATGATGATGAACGCCAAGCAACTGATGAAAGACACCGAGCAGCGACTGATGACCGAATGCCACAAGGAACTGCCCCAGGCGACCGCCACAGAGCTTCACAACGCCCTGTCCGGCGCCGCGATGGACGCCCTTGCCCCGCTGTGGGCCAAAAAAGAAGCCGAGCGTTTTCCCCGCCGTCAGGCAGCCTACCTGTCCATGGAATTTCTCGTAGGCCGACTGATCTATAACAATCTGTACTGCATGGGGCTTCTGGACGAAGTCAGCGACCTGCTGAAGGAAAAAGGCGTGGATATCGCCCTGATGGAAGACATCGAGGACGACGCCTTCGGCAACGGCGGACTCGGCCGTCTGGCCGCGTGCTTCCTCGACAGCGCCGTTACCTGCAACATACCGCTGACCGGATACGGCCTGCGGTTCCGCTACGGCCTGTTTAAACAGGACTTCGTGAACGGACGCCAGGTGGAAGAGCCGGATGACTGGTCGAAATTCGGCGATCCCTGGTCCATCCGCCGCCAGGATGAGGCGGTCGTCGTCCCGATGAAAACCGGCGACGTGCTGGCCGTCCCGTATGATATGCCGGTCGTCGGCTTCGGCGCGAAGAATATCGGCACCCTCCGCCTCTGGCAGACCGAGAGTCTCCACGAGATCGACATCGAACTGTTCAACACCCAGAACTACGCAAAGGCCGCCGCAAACAAAAACAAAGCGGAAGATATCACCAAGTTTCTCTACCCGAACGACACCAAAAAAGCAGGCAAACAGCTGCGGGTCCGCCAGCAGTATGTGCTGGTTTCCGCCACGATGCAGGATATCCTGCGCAAGTACCGCACGCGCCACGGCAGCGACTATTCCTTCTTCGCAAAGGAAGTCGCCGCCCAGCTGAACGACACCCATCCCACGATGGCCATTCCGGAACTGATCCGGCTGCTGGGTGAAGACGGCGTTCCCTTTGAAGAAGCCTTCCTGATCGCCCGAGACACCTTCGCCTACACCAATCATACCATCATGCAGGAAGCGCTCGAAAAGTGGGATCTCAGCCTGCTTTCCTCCGTCTGCCCGCAGATCGTTTCCATTATCCGAAAGATCGACAGCCGGTTCCGGAAAGAAATGAAAAAACTCGGAAAAGAGATCAGCCCTTCCCTTTGCGTGATTCTGGACCGCCGTGTCCACATGGCTCAGATGGCCGTCTACGCAACCCACGCCGTCAACGGCGTCGCCGCCCTCCACAGTGAGATTCTCAAGAACGACGTGTTCGCCGACTGGTACGCCATCTGGCCGGAACGCTTCCAGAACAAAACCAACGGCATTACCCAGCGCCGCTGGCTGGGCCTGTGCAATCCCGAGCTGTGCAAACTGATCACCGACCAGATCGGCCCAGGCTTTGAAACAGATCTGGACCTGCTGAAGAACCTGGTTCCGAAGATCAGCGCATCCCTCTGCGGCAAGTTCCGCACCGTGAAGAAAGCGAAGAAAAAGCAGCTTGCCGCCGAGATCCACCGCCGGGAAGGCGTCACCCTGGATCCGGAAATGGTGTTCGACGTGCAGGTCAAACGCCTGCACGAATACAAGCGCCAGTTCATGAACGCCCTGAGCATCCTGGCAATCTACGACCAACTGAAAAGCGGCGAACTGAAGGATCTTCCCCCCGTCGCCTTCATTTTCGGCGCCAAGGCCGCCGCGGGCTATGACCGGGCCAAAGCCATTATCCACTGGATCAACATGATCGCCGAAACGGTCAACAACGATCCGGAGACGAAGGACCGCCTGAAGGTTGTCTTTGTCCGGAATTATAACTGCTCCTGGGCGGAAAAGATCATCCCCGCCGCCGATATTTCCGAGCAGATCTCTCCCGCCGGCACGGAAGCCTCCGGCACCGGCAATATGAAGCTTATGCTCAACGGCGCGGTCACGCTCGGCACCTTCGACGGTGCGAATGTGGAGATCGTGGCAGAAGCCGGCCGCGAGAACAACTATATCTTCGGCGCCACGGTGGAAGAGCTTGAGGCAATCAAGGATACCTATGATCCGGAAAAAATCTATAAGCAGAACGCCCTGCTCCGCCGGGCTCTGGACACGCTGACCGACGGCACCTTCCCGGACGAGGACGGCGCCCTACATGAACTGCATGACGCGATCCTGAAAGGCGCATCCTGGCACAAGCCGGATCACTACTACGTGATGAAGGATTTCGACAGCTATTACAAAGCCAAGCTGCAGGCTATCCGCGACGCAAAAGAGGATGAGAATGCCTTTGCCCGCAAGTGCCTGATGAACATCGCCAACTCCGGCAAGTTCTCCTCCGACCGGACCATCCGCCAGTACGCGAAGGAAATCTGGAACGTCTGACCTCTTGATTAATACGGGCATATCATATATACTCACTGAGGTTACAGACCAAGCGATGACCGCCGAAGGGGATATTTATCATGCACGAAACGATTGATGCCCATTTTCAAGTTTTCCTGAAGTATATTATCACCGGCGTTGAGATCATCGGCGCCCTGATTATCGTCTATTATACCGTCCGGGCGCTGATCAGACTGCTGAAAAAGGACCATACGGGCTGTCGTGACGCTCTCACCACCGGCATCTCCACCGGCCTGAACTTCCTGCTTACCAGCGAGGTGCTGAACACCATCATCGCCCCGGACTGGAGCGCAATCGGCATGACCTGCGCAATTCTGCTGATGCGCGCCGGCATGACGCTGCTGATTCACTGGGAAAACAAGATGGAAGAGGCAAACCACCAACTGAAGAAATAGTTTCATATCCGCAGCCCTGCCGTTTTTTCGGCAGGGTTATTTTTTTACTTGTAAAGCACATGATCTTGAGTTATAATACCCCACGGTTCTACAACCGGTAGAAAAAGGAGGAAAAAGAACATGAAAGAAATCAAGAAGTATCTGGCTGAGTTTATCGGCACTGCCGTGCTGGTACTCTTTGCCTGCGGCGTCGCCGGGCAGATCTGCGACGGCTCAACGCCCGGTCTGATCGGCACCGCCCTGGCCTTCGGCCTGGTCATCGTCGCCATGGCCTACTCCATCGGCAACGTCTCCGGATGCCACATCAACCCGGCCGTATCCATCGCCATGCTGATCAGCAAGAAGATGTCCGTGAAGGACTTCTGCGGCTACATCGTGGCTCAGTTCCTGGGCGCCATCGCCGGCGCCGCGGTCCTGAACCTCATCGTGAAGGATCCCGGGAAGCTCGGCTGCAACGCGCTCTTTAACGGCAGCGCCCTGACGAGTTTCGTCATCGAAGTGATCCTGACCTTCGTCTTCGTGATCGCGATCCTGGGCGTTACATCCAAGGAATCCAACGGCAATATCGCCGGCCTTGTCATCGGCGGCGCGCTGGTGCTGGTTCACCTGCTGGGCATCAACTTCACCGGCACTTCCGTTAACCCCGCCCGTTCCTTCGGCCCGGCCCTCATCGCCGGCAACCTGAGCGGCATCTGGGTCTTCCTGCTGGCTCCGCTGGTGGGCGGTGCGCTGGCAGCCGTAGTTTACAAATTCCTGGCTTCCGATGATTAAGAGATATTAGCAGAACTCAAACGGAACGGCGGGGACGGTTCTTTTGTTCCACATACGTGGAACGTCAAAAACCGTCCCTTTGTTCCGTAACGGTTCTCTTGTTCCGGTAAACGGAACGTCAATAACCGTCCCTTGTTCCGAATGTATCGGAGCCTGCCAAGTCCGGCAGGCTCCGTTTCTTCTTCGAACAGCTTTTTTATTCAAACAATTTTTTCAGGGTCAGCGCCGCCTGCTTGATGGCGTTTTTCTTTTCGCCCCGGGCTATCAGGGCTTCCTGCGCCTCCCGGAGGCTCAGCCCCTGTTTCATCTCTTCAATCAGCTTTGCTTCCATGGGCCATTCCGCCGCCGTGTCTTTCTCCTCCGGCAGCGTCACCTCATGAAGATCCAGCACAACACAGTATTCGCCTTTTTCCGTTTTTTCATTTGCTTTGAGTTCAGACAGCACTTCCCGCGGCGTGCCGTAAAGCGTCTTCTCATGCAGCTTTGTCAGATCGCAGCAGGCCGCCATCCGCGCCTCCGGCAGCGTCTCCGCGATCGCTTCCGTCAGGTCAATGATCCGGAACGGCGATTCATGCAGAATCGCCACTTTCACGCCCCGGGCAATCTGCCTCAGGCGCTCCTTCAGGTCTTTCTTTTCCCGCGGGAGGAAGCCGTAAAAAGCAAATTCACGCGCGTCAAAACCACTCACCGAAACAGCCGCAATCCCCGCGCAGCAGCCGGGAACCGGAATCACCGGAACCTGGCGGGCAACGCATTCCCGCACGACCTCACAGCCCGGATCGGAAATGCAGGGAGTTCCCGCGTCCGTCACCAGCGCCACCTTCAGATCCTCCCTCAGGATCCGTTCGGCCAGTTCCGCCGCTTTGCTCTCCTCGTTATGCCTGTGGCAGCTGATCAGCGGCGCGCGGAAACCGAACACCTGACAGAGTTTCATCGTTACCCGGGTGTCCTCGGCGATGATCAGCCCCGCGTTCCGCAGGGTATCAGCCGCCCTTGGTGAAAGATCCTGCAGATTGCCGATCGGGGTCGCAACGATATACAGAACAGCCACGTCAAGCCTCCGTTTCCCTTTTTTCCGCTACCCGAAGCTTGGCACTGCGGGCCCTGGGATTACGCCCGGTTTCCTCTGCGGAAGGCGCTACCGCTCCGCCGGCCAGCACCCTGATCACCGGCTTCCGCCCGCAGGTGCAGATCGGCGCTTTCGGCGGACAGATGCACGGGTTCTCCAGCTGTTTAAAGCAGCGCTTCACAATCCTGTCCTCCAGGGAATGGAAGGTGATTACACAAAGCCTCCCGCCGGGTTTCAGGCAGTCCGTCAGATCCCGAAGCGCCTGCTCCAGCGGCTTCAGTTCATCATTCACGGCGATGCGGACCGCCTGAAAAGTTCTCCGGGCCGGATGGCCCTCTTCCTTCCGCCGGACCGCTTTCGGAATTGCCGCGTCCACCGCATGTACCAAGTCAAAGGTCGTCTCGAAGGGCTTTTGCGCCCGATGCTCGCAGATCATCGCAGCAATCCGGGCCGCCCATTTTTCCTCCCCGTAATCACGGATAATCTCCGTCAGTTCCCGCTCGCCGGCTGTATTCAGCAGATCCGCCGCCGTCATGCCCTGACGCTGATCCATCCGCATATCCAGCGATGCATCTTCATGATAGCTGAATCCCCGCTCCGCCGTATCCAGCTGCGGGCTGGAAACGCCCAGATCCAGCAAGGCGCCGTCCAGAGGGCCGGCCCCGGCTTCCCGCAGCAGGGTTTTCGCATCATGAAAGTTTCCGCGGATCGCGGTGAACCCCGCAAAGGCGGAAAGCCGTTCGGATGCCGCGCGGATCGCATACTCGTCCCGATCGATCCCATACAGCCTCGCAGTGCCGCCGGAAGCCCTCAGGATCGCCTCACTGTGACCCCCGCCGCCCAGCGTGCCATCGCAGTAAACACCGTTTTCCCGAACATTCATCCACTCCAGTACTTCCTGCAGAAGCACCGGTTCATGCCTGAATTCCATTCGCGGTTTACAACTCCCGTTCGCCCGTTCAAAGCAGGGCTGCGGAATCCCGCAGCCCCGTATTGAATCAAGTGTTCTCTTTCAGCTCTTCGATTCTGTTCACCAGCGCCGCAACCTTAGCCCTCGCGGCTTCAAGCTTGTCCTTTTCCGCCTGCACAAGATGCGCAGGGGCCTTGCTGAGGAAGCCCTGGTTTTTCAGCATTCCCTCGGAGCGAGCCGTTTCCTTCTTCAGATTAACCAGTTCCTTGGTCAGGCGGGCCACTTCCTTGACAAAGTCCACCAGATCCCCCAAGGGGATAAACAGCTCGCCCGCAGACACCACGGCGCTGACGGTCTTTTCCGTCACGGCATTCCGGTCATCCAGGATCTCCAGCTGTTCCGCGCCGGCCAGACGGCGGAAATACCCTTCGCCGTTCCGCAGCGTCTCCGCCCAGCCTTCGGCGGGCAGCAGCATCAGCCGCGTACGCTTCGAGGGCGCCACGTTCATTTCGCTCCGCAGGTTCCGGATTGTGCGGATGATCTCCATCACGCCCTGCATACGCTGTTCATCCTCGGCAAACACAAAGCCTTCATTATATACCGGCCATTTCTGCAGCATCAGGAAACCTTCGCTGTCCGGCAGATACTTATACACCTGCTCCGTCAGGAACGGCATGAAAGGATGCAGCAGCTTCAGCAGATTCTCGAGCACAAAGAGCAGCACACCCTTCACGGTTTCCTTGCTCTCGCCGTCCTCGCCCAGAAGGCGGGATTTGCTCAGCTCAATATACCAGTCGCAGAACTCACTCCAGGCGAAATCATAGATCTTCGTAGCCGCCAGGCCGAAGTCGCCGTCCTCCATATGGTCGGACACGTCCCGGATCGCTTCCTGCAGCCTTGTCAGGATCCACTTGTCGGCAGTCTCCAGTTTCGCGGGATCGAAAGCCTTCCGCTCGTTCACATTCATGAGCACAAAGCGGCTGGCATTCCAGACCTTGTTCGCAAAGTTCCGGGCAGCCTCTACCTTTTCCGTGCTGTAACGGGTATCGTTTCCGGGGCTCACGCCCATCACCAGGCTGAAGCGCAGCGCATCCGCGCCGTATTCCTCAACAACCTCCAGCGGGTCCACGCCGTTGCCCAGGGATTTGGACATCTTCCGGCCCTGCTCATCCCGCACCAGCCCGTGGATCAGCACCGTTTCAAAGGGTGTTTCCCCCATGTGTTCAATGCCGCTGAAAATCATACGGGCCACCCAGAAGAAGATAATATCGTAGCCTGTGACCAGCATGCTCGTCGGATAGAAGTACTTCAGGTCCTCGGTCTGCTCCGGCCAGCCCAGAGTGGAGAAAGGCCACAGGGCGCTGGAAAACCAGGTATCCAGCACATCCTCATCCTGCCGGACTTTGCCGCCGCACTTCGGACAAACGGCCAGGTCCGTCCTGCTCACGCTCATTTCCCCGCAGTCATCACAGTACCAGGCGGGAATCCGATGGCCCCACCACAGCTGGCGGCTGATGCACCAGTCGCGGATGTTTTCCATCCAGTTATAATATATCTTGCTGAAGCGGTCCGGCACAAAGCGGGTCTTTCCCTCTTTCACCGCCGCAATCGCCGGCTCGGCCAGCGGTTTCATCTTCACAAACCACTGCTCACTCAGCCGCGGTTCCACGGGAGTGTCCCCATGTCTGTAACAGAAACCCACGTTATGGCTGTAATCCTCGATCTTCACAAGCAGGCCCAGGCGTTCCAGCTCTTCCACGACAGCCTTGCGGCATTCCAGCGGACCCATGCCCGCAAACTTCCCGGCGTTCTCATTCATCGTGCCGTCATCATTGGTCACGGTGATGATCTCAAGGTTATGCCTCTGGGCCACTTCAAAGTCGTTCGGATCGTGGGCGGGTGTCATTTTCACGGCGCCTGTGCCGAATTCCATTTCCACATAGTCATCCGCGACCACGGGAATCTCTTTGTTCATGATCGGCAGGATCACTTTTTTGCCCACCAGATCCGTATACCGCTCATCCGCGGGATTCACGGCTACGCCGGTATCGCCGAGCATGGTTTCAGGCCGGGTCGTGGCCACCACCACGCCCTCACCGCCGTCGGCGCCGGGATAACGGATATGCCACAGATGGCTCGCCTGCTCCTTGTATTCCACTTCGGCATCGCTCAGGGCACTGCGGCAGGCAGGACACCAGTTGATCATCCGCTGTCCACGGTAGATCAGACCCTTTTCGAAGAGGCGGACAAAGACTTCCCGCACCGCCTTGCTGCAGCCCTCGTCCATGGTGAAACGCTCGCGGCTCCAGTCACAGCTGACACCCATCTTCCGCTGCTGATGCACGATACGTCCGCCGTATTCCTTCTTCCAGTTCCAGGCACGCTCAAGGAACGCTTCCCGGCCGATCCCCTGCTTGGTCAGGCCCTCCTTGCGCATGGCTTCCACGATTTTGACCTCGGTCGCAATCGCGGCATGGTCGGTGCCCGGAAGCCACAGGGTAGGATCTCCCTTCATCCGGTGATAGCGGACCGGCGCGTCCTGAAGAATACAGTCCATTGCATGCCCCATATGCAGCTGCCCGGTAATGTTCGGCGGCGGCATCACGATTGTGAAGGGCTTTTTCCCTTCTTCCCGGTGCGCCACAAAAGCACCGGCTTCCTCCCATGCCTGGTAAAGCCCGGCCTCAATCTCCTGAGGGCTGAATCGGGTCGCCATATCGGCCCCGGTCATTTTCTTTTCCATCTTCACTACCTCCCGCTAATACAGAAATAGCTCCGACCCTGATGGGCGGAGCTGCATTTCTCACATTCTGGCCAAAATAGCAGTCGACAATCAGGCGTTCTTCGCTTCGTCCTTTGCGACGACTACCTGGACGCCGTTATAATAACCGCAATTCTTGCACACGCGATGAGACAACTTCATCTGATGGCACTGGGGGCATTCACCGATGCCCGGCAGGCTCAGCTTCCAGTTGGCGCGGCGGCTGTGCTTGCGAGCCTTGGAAATTTTCCCTTTCGGAAGAGCCATGCTTCACACCTCCTCATTGTTTTCAAGCAATTGCTGCAACCCTGCGAACGGATATTGAATACCCGATTCGGCGGGAGCAACATCCGGGTCCCTGTATTCAAAGCCCGGACAATCCTCTCTGCAGAGAAAGCGGATCGGCAGAGCCATGACGGCGTATGACATCACCAGCTTGTCCATCGGGACCATATGCCCTTCGTAGGCAAAGATCTCGTCGTTCTCCGGATCGCCACCCCGCCGGAACACCTCGTCGAACTCGTTCTCAATTTCGGCCTCGGCATTTTCCAGACAGTTGGCGCAGTGAGCGTGGGCAATGGTCCTGAGCCTGCCTCTGACCGAAATGTTTCCGTCCTCATCCGACATAAAAGTACCTTCCACAGCGCAATCGTCAATCCGGACGATATCGCCGCCGATCTCCTGATCCGCAATGGCCTGCGAACCCGAGAAACCGCACTCCCGGCCGGGATGGGCTAAAGCTTCCGATACATCAAGCTCCATGTCCTCACCTCAAAAGTGACCGTTTGACATTATAATTCTTCGAAAACCGTTTGTCAACAAAGAATTTCACCGGTTTTACTCGTCGCGGACCTTTCCGGTCGTGACCAGATCAAGCGTATCCCGCGCGATCATAATCTCCTCATTCGTCGGGATCACGCAGACCGTCACCTTGCTGTCATCCGCGGAGATCACGGCTTCCCGGCGGGTCTTGTTCTTTTCGGGATCAATCTTCGCGCCCATAAACTCCAGCCCGTCGATCACCCGTTCACGCAGATAAGCGTTGTTCTCCCCGATGCCGGCGGTAAAGCAGATGATATCCACACCGCCCATGGCAGCGGCGTAGCTGCCGATATACTTCTTGATGCCGTAAATCAGCATCTCACGGGCCAGGATCGCGTTCTCGTCCCCCTTATCGGCCAGATCGTCGATATCCCGGCAGTCGCTGCTCTTCCCGCTGACGCCCAACAGGCCGCTCTTCTTGTTCATCATCGTCAGCACTTCGTCCACGCTGACCGGATGGCCCACAGGCGTCCCGTCGTCCTTCAGAGGATTGTTGGCAATGAACTGCACCACCGCAGGGTCACAGCTGCCGCAGCGGGTCCCCATCAGCAGGCCTTCCAGAGGCGTGAGGCCCATGGAAGTATCCTGGCACTTGCCGTCCATCACGGCGCTCAGGCTGGAACCGTTGCCCAGGTGGCAGATGATGATTTTCTTCCCCTTCGGGCTGACCCCCAGGAACTCGCAGACCCGGCGGCTCACAAAGCGGTGGCTCGTCCCGTGGAAGCCGTAACGACGCACATGGAGCTTTTCCTCATACATCTTCGGCACACCGTACATATAGGCTTTCGGCGGCATGGTCTGATGGAAGGCCGTGTCGAATACCGCGACCTGGGGCGTCCCCTTCATGACCTTCTCACAGGCTTCGATGCCCATCAGGTTCGCCGGATTATGCAGCGGCCCCAGAGGGAAACAGTCACGGATGGCCTGCTTCGCCGCGTCATTGACGATGACGGAAGCCGTGAACGCGCTGCCGCCGTGCAGCACGCGGTGCCCCACCGCGCCGATCTCATCGGTGCTCTTGATGACGCCGAACTCGGGATCCTGCAGGATTTTGAGCATCAGCTGCGCCGCCGCCTCATGATCCGGAATTTCCTCAACAATCTCGGTCTTTTTCTCGCCGGCACTGTGCTTCAACCGACTGCCTTCGATACCGATCCGTTCCACCAGGCCCTTGGCCAGCTCTTTCTCGCCGTCCATGTCGATCAGCTGATATTTCAGGGATGAAGAACCCGCGTTCACAACCAGGATTTTCATAGTCAAACTTCTCCTTTGCCTTTATTTGAGTCCTTTTTTGATTATACACGCTTTTCCCTTGAAAAGGAACCCCTGAAATGTTACACTCGTCTTAACAGATTCTGCATACCGGTCCGGCAAAGGGGGCGCCTGTAAATGACCATCCTGGGCATCGTCGCGGAATACGATCCTTTTCATAACGGGCACCTGTATCATCTGGCTGAAGCAAAAAAGCGCGTTCAGCCCGACTTCACCTATATTGTCCTTTCCCCTTGCCTGAAACAGCGGGGCACTTTCTCCATGCTTTCACCGCTTGACCGCGCCCGTCTCGCGCTGGAAGGCGGCGCGAACGCCGTCTTCGCTCTGCCCGTGCTCTGGACAGTCCGGGACGCGGAACATTATGCCCTGGGCGCCGTTTCCCTGCTTTCACGGCTCGGCGCTACCCATCTGGCTTTCGGCGTGGAAACGGATAATCTCCCCCTGCTCCGCCGCGCGGCCGATCTGCTTGAGTCTCCTTCCGCCGCTTTTGAAGGAATTCTGAAGGAGGTCCTTTCCCGCGGCACGGGCTTTCCTTCCGCGGTTTCCGCAGCCGCGCGCACGGTGCTGCCGGAGGCTTCGGATTTGCTGGATCACCCGAACAACATGCTCGCAGTCAGCTATCTGCGGGCAATCCGCCGGCTGAACGCTTCCATAGCCCCCGTCCCGGTCCGCCGCAAAGGAAGCTATCACGACAGTTCCATCGATCCGGCATATCCTTCCGCCTCCGCCTTGCGCAACGCGCTCCGCCGCGGGAATTACGGCGAAGCCTATGCTGCCATGCCGCCCCGGTCCGCATCGCTGATTCGCAGACGGTTTCTCGAAAGACGTGTGCCCGATCCGGCCATCGGGGATGCCCTTCTGCTCTCCCGCCTCCGTTCCATGTCCGTTTCGGATTACACACGGCTTCCGGATCTTTCCGAAGGGCTGGAAAATGCTCTGCGGCATGCATCCCGGACTGTTTCCGGACGGGAGGAGCTCATCCGTACACTGACCGGGGTCCGCTATCCCGCCGCGCGCATCAGCCGCCTGTGCGCCTGCGCGCTTCTTCAGGCTGCTCCGGAAGACATTCTGTCCCTTCCCCTGCCGGAAAGCGCCCTGCTGCTGGGGCTGAAAAAAGACCCGGAAATGACCTCCCTCTGGAAAAACCTGCCGGTGCCGGTCATCTCCTCCTTCACAGAGTGGAAAAAAACAGCGCATCCCGCGGATCTGCTCGCCTGGCGCCTCTGGGCCCAGTGCTGCCATCTGCCGGACACGCTTCCCTTCTCCGAAAAAACGGTTTCGTTCTGAAATCAGAAAGCCATTCGATGATATGCCTCTCCTTCCAGTGTTTTCCATGTGAAGGCGCCTTTTTCCATCAGCATATACCCCCGTACGCTTCCCTCCTTCGGGATGGAAACGGATCCCGGATTACAATACCGGTATGTCCCGTGATCTTCCCAGGCCGGCACATGCGTATGCCCGCACAGCAGGATATCCCCCGTTTTCAGGGGCGGAAGATGCATTGGATTGTACAGGTGGCCGTGCGTCGCAAAAACCGTCTGTCCGCCGTCTTCCAGCAGGGCATATTCCGCCATCACCGGAAACTCAAGCACCATCTGGTCCACTTCCGTGTCGCAGTTCCCCCTGACGCACAGGGGCTTGTCCTCCAGCCCGTTCAGCATGGCGATCACCTGCTTCGGATCATAGTCCTCCGGCAGATCGTTCCTCGGCCCGTGATACAGAATATCCCCAAGCAGGAGAAGCCGGTCCGCCCGCTCCCGCTCAAAGGCTTCCAGCATCTTCCGGCAGCAGGAAGCCGCCCCGTGAATATCCGACGCAATCATCAGTTTCATTTTTCCGCCCGTCTTTCCCCGTATCTGTTTTTCATTCTTCCATTCCCAGAATCCTCCGGGCCACATGCACACCGCTGGCGCTGGCATGGCTCAGGCTGTGGGTCACGCCGCTGCCGTCGCCGATCACGTACAGGCCGGGATACTGGGTCTCCAGATTTTCATCCAGTTCAACTTCCATATTATAGAATTTCACCTCAACGCCGTACAGGAGCGTATCGTCATTAGCCGTGCCGGGGGCAATCTTGTCCAGGGCGTAGATCATTTCGATAATGCCGTCCAGGATCCGCTTGGGAATCACCAGGCTCAGATCTCCCGGCGTCGCAGCCAGCGTCGGCGTCACAAAGGAAGCGGCGATCCGCCCCGGCCGACTGCGGCGGCCCCGGACCAGATCCCCGAAGCGCTGCACAATCACCCCGCCGCCCAGCATATTGCTGAGCCTGGCGATGGATTCGCCATAGCCGTTGGAATCCTTGAAGGGTACTGAGAAATGTTTGCTGACCAGCAGGGCAAAATTAGTGTTCTCCGTATGCTTCGCCGGATCCTCATAGCTGTGGCCGTTCACCGTTACGATCCCGTTTGTATTCTCACTGACCACGGCGCCATGAGGATTCATGCAGAAGGTGCGCACCAGGTCTTCGAATTTCTCGGTCCGGTAAACAATTTTACTTTCATACAGTTCGTCCGTCAGATGGCTGAACACTTCAGCCGGCAGTTCCACCCGCACGCCGATATCCACCCGGTTGCTCTTTGTGGGAATCTGCATCTCCCGGCAGATTCCTTCCATCCACTTGCTGCCGCTGCGGCCGACGGAAATCACGCAGCCGGAAGCCGTGAACACCCTGCCGTCCTCCAGCGTTACGGCATATCCTTCCTCCGCCGCGGCAACATTCTTCACCGCCACGCCGAAATGGAAATCAACTTTATCCTTCAGTTCCTGATACAGATTGCTCAGCACAACATAATTGATATCCGTCCCCAGATGACGCACCTGGGCATCCAGCAGATGCAGGCCGTTCTGCAGGCAGATCTTCCGGATTGACGTATTGGCGGTTGAATAAAGCTTTGTCCCCTCCCCGCCATACTTCAGGTTGATTTCGTCCACATAACGCATCAGTTCCAGCGCCCGGGTCTTGCCCACATGTTCATGCAAACTTCCGCCGAAATCGTTGGTAATGTTATATTTCCCGTCGGAAAAAGCCCCGGCGCCGCCGAACCCGCTCATAATAGAGCAGGTTTTGCACCGCACGCAGCTTCTGATCTTCTCCCCGTCAATCGGGCATTTACGCTTATCCAGCGGATTTCCCAGTTCAAACACGCCGACCTTCAGCGGGTGCTCCGCCTTAGTTGTCAGTTCATAAGCCGTAAAAATTCCTCCGGGGCCCGCCCCGATGATCAATACATCATAATCCATTGTTTCCCGCTCCCCCGCAAAACCCGTCCCGGCCGCCCAGACCTCATTCGAAGACAGCCGGGGGATCTTCTGAAAAAATATACGTCAATAATATAACATGTAAACGCCGGGAATGAAAAGTTTTTTCGGAAGTGTTTCATTTTTTTGTCGAAAATACGAATTTCCTCTTTCATGTTTTAAATTCTTATAGTATAATTATCGTTGGTCCCTTATCATTTTCCCAAGCATTTTCAAAGGAGTGTATGCATCCATGCGGAAACTCTTCTGTCTTCTTCTTGTGCTGATTCTCCTGCCCTTTGCTTTTGCCGGAGCAGAGGAAGCCGCCGATCCGGATCATGCTCCGGACGCAACAACTGCCGCGAAATCGACTGAGGCAACCCCTGAACCGACCGCGGAGCCAACCGCTGAGCCGACTCCGCAGGTAACCCTCACACCGGAAGAATGGGCCAACGCCAAAGTGCCGTACAAGCGGATGCCCGAGCCGATCAAGATCATCCCCTATGACGAGCTTCCGCCCGTAGTGGAAGGACAGCATCATTATCTGCTCCTGTGCATTGATCAGTGGAGCCGGGATCCCCGTCCCGCCGGTTCCAAGCCGCCCACCGGGATCGGCGGCCGGCGCCGGGATATGTACGGCAATACCGACGGGATCGTTCTGGTCACCCTGGATACCCGGGCTCACAGGATCATGCTGACTTCCTTCATCCGCGATGCCATAATCCAGAAATCCACATCCACCGAAAACGATGAGAAATTCGGCCGGATCAATTACGTCTATAACGATTACGGCCCTGAAGAACTCTGCAAAATCATCAGCGAACATATCGGCGTCCGGATTGAAAAATACATCCTGTTCACCTTCAAACAGATCGCCAATATTGTTGACTATCTGGGCGGTGTGGATATCGAACTGACGGATGCCGAGATCAATGCGCTGCAGTATACCGTTCTCCGCGGCACAGTCACCGGCCCGGACGGCAAGGACCTGCAGGACCCCGGCGCTCATCCCGCCGGCCTCTATTCCTTTAAAACCACGCCCTGGGCAGAAGCGCAGAACGCAAAAACCGACGCAAAAGTAATCAAGCGGACAGGCGGCTGCTCGGCCGTTCTCTATATGCGGATCCGCAAGTTCGGCGGCGGCGGCGACTTCATGCGCACCCAGCGCGCCCGGACTGTCCTGAGCCTGCTGGCCGATAAATGCCGCACCATGACCTGGGACGATGCCAAAGCGCTTGCCAACAACATTCTTGAAAACAACAACATGACCAATATGAACCTGGACGACATGCTTCAGGCCGCCGAACAGGCTTACAGCCTGAGAGAATGCACGATGGAAGAACTGAGAATCCCCGTAGACGGCGCCGTCCGCGCCATCAACCATGCCAACATGATGGCTCAGGAAGTCAACTGGCCGGTCTGCCGTGACGCGATGTATGACTACCTCCAGAACAGCTGGCTGGTCATGGATGAAGACGATGAGGATTGATTCATGAAATGTCCTGAATGCGGTCAATGGAACCGCGCTTCCATGCCCCATTGCATCAAATGCGGTGCTCCGCTGAATATTGACGAAGCTTCCCGCCTGGGATGGAAGGATACCCTTCGGGACGGCGGGGCGTCCACAAAATACCTTCGCGCAGATGAATTCGGCCAGATTGACGCAACACCGGAAGCCCGCGACGCGCTGGCCGGTGAAATGCAGGAACTGAAAAAGCGCAAACGGGAAGGCGCCGAACGTCAGAGCCAGCTGAGCCGCAATACCGTTTCCAAATCCGACAGCGAAGTCACCGTCACAGAGGAACCTCCGCCCCAAAACCGCAGATTCAGGCAGGAAACCGCCCCGGTCAGCGCCGTCAGAGTTCAGCCGGCCGACCGGAGCGGACAGACGATCCGCATTGAATCCGAAAGCAGGCACCGCGTCCGCTATATGGATGAAAACGGCGTATTCGCCGAGAGCCGGACCTACGACCCGCCGCTTGCCGGCGGATATCATGAGGGAACCGGTTCCTGGCATCTGGCCGGTCCCCTGCCCGCCTCTGCGCAGATCAGACCGAAGAAGAAACACGTTTTCCTGAAAGTGCTGCTGGTGCTTGTTATCCTCGCCGGTCTCGGCGCCAGCGGATATTTCGGATATCAGTACTTCGTTTCCCGCCGGAAGCCCGCGGTCAATCAGAATGCCATCGTTACAGCCACCATGATGGACGACATGGCTGCCCATACCATCCTGATTCCCGGAGAAGAAGGCACAACAATCTATATCCGGGAACTCCATTCCAGTTATCTGGTCAAAGACGGGTTCGCCACCGTTGAGGTCGCAGACCATACCTGGTATGACAATCTGGAAGGCACGCTGGAAGAGACCATGGACGTCACGCTTACTCCCTTTCTGAAAGCGACCTCCGGCCGTCAGACACCGCTGGATCCCATTGTCTATCCGATTACGATCCCCATCAGCCCGATCAAGCTGGAAACCCCGGAAGCCCTGCGGACGACCGTATCCACCACCATGGCCGCCATTAAGATCGTTGTACGTCCCGGATCCCGGGTCACCGTCAACGGCGTGGACTGCAGCGATACCGTCTCCTCCGACACCGGGGAAATGAGTTACAACGCCACGGTGCAGCCCATCGGCGACAACGTGTTCAATATCGCTGTCCGTTCCCAGTACTGCCGGGAAAACACGATCTCCGTCGTTCTCTACCGCGAACCGCAGGAGATTCCGCTCGATCTCGCCGTCGGGACCTACGGCACCACAGACCAGAAGATTATGAAGGTCACGGCAACCACCCTGCCCGGCGCCAGAGTGGAAGTCACCTCCCCCCATGCGGATCTGAACATCACCGATCTGGACTCCACCGGCAAATTTACCTTCAACGCCATTTTCGACAAAATCGGCGACAACACCATCAGCATCAAATCCTCCTATCCCGGCATGCGGACCTCCGAAGTCAACCATGTGGTTTATTATCTGCCGCCCGCATCCGAATATACGAGCAAGGCCTGGCCGCTCTCCGAGGAGGGTTACAGTGAACTGCTGAGCAACATGCCGGTCCGGATTGCCAATTCACAGGTTTATGTGGTCAAAGGCGTCGTGCAGTATTCCGTTTCCGAAAAGCCGCAGATGGTCGTCATCAACACCAGCGAAGACGGCAAATCCCAGCCGGTCCTGGTTCAAAACTATACGAAGATTCACTGGGAGGTCGGTACGTATTACCGTATCTACGCCGACGTCTTCAACACCTATAACAGCATGCCCTGGCTCAATGCCCGCTACACTTACAGGAAATAGGAGAATTCAAATGAAGAAAACAGCTGTCTTCCTGCTGATCCTGTGCCTTCTGGCCGCAGGATCATCCCTCGCGGATCCGCTTCCCCTCCTGGATGACTACGTTGATGAGTTCGTAACACCCGTCGACGAAGGCGACCCTTCCGCCGGCGAGTTCATTTATTCCTACCGCTATCCCCACGTGGACGAGGACGCCGAAGGCGGGGCGGAGATCAACGCGTTTTACGACGATCTGATCAGCCTGTCCGAGTTTGAATCCTCCTTTAACCCGGGCACCACGACAATTACCTATTCCGTTACATGCAACAATGACGACTATTTCTCCGTTCTGGTCCATACGGTCAGATCCTCCGAGGAACAGTCTTCAGAGCATTGGGACGGTCAGGTTTTCTCCCGGAAAAACGGCAGTCCCGGACAAACCTGGACGCTTCCCCGGCTGCTTGGCACCCTGGAGCAGAACGAAAACGACACCTGGCTGCAGGACCGCCAGACAGAGAAAGCCGACGCCCTGCTGGTGGACATGGTGTGGGACCTGATCGAAGACAATGAAGAAAATATTGATTATTTCCCGGACTTCACCAAAGAGCAGCTCTCCCATGTATTCTTTCCCGAAGAGAACTTCTATCTGGATGATACGGGCAATCCCGTCTTCTATATCCAGCCCGGCGTTGCCGCTCCCGAAACCGCCGGCCTCCTGACCTATTCCATCTCCATCGAGGACATCCTTGACGAACTGTAATCATCCTGTAAAACGGTTTCCCTGAATATTCAGAGAGAATACAATTCTGCCGATTGTATTCTCCTTTTTTTAGGCGTATAATAGCCATAATTCATTTTCGGAAAGAGGGAATCGAAATGCAGGAAATCAAAGTAACGCTTTCACAGAATCTGAAACAAAAGCCCGCGGACGAATCCGCCCTGGGTTTCGGTCGGATCTTTACCGACCATATGTTCCTCATGGACTATGAAGCCGGCATCGGCTGGCATAATGCCCGGATCGTCCCCTACGGTCCCTTTCAGATGGATCCGGCGGCCATGGTGCTGCACTACGGGCAGGCGATTTTTGAAGGCTGCAAGTGCTACCGCCGTGCCGACGGCGGCCTGCAGATGTTCCGCCCGGCGGACAATCTTGCCCGCATGACCCGCAGCGCCGAGCGCATGGGCATGCCCGCCCTGGACGAGGCGACCGCGCTGGAAGGTCTGAAAAAGCTGATCAAAATCGAGGAGGCCTGGGTGCCGCATAAAGACGGGACTTCCCTTTACATCCGCCCCACCATGATCTCCATGGACGTGGGTCTCGGTGTACACGCCTCCAAAAAATACCTGTTCTACATCATCCTCAGCCCTGTCGGCGCATATTATAAGGAGGGTCTCAAGCCCGTCAGCATCTACGTGGAGGATGAATATGTCCGCGCGGTCCGCGGCGGCGTCGGTTTCACCAAATGCGCCGGCAACTATGCCGCTTCGATCCTCGCCGGGGATGTCGCAGAGAAGAAAGGATTCTCCCAGGTTCTCTGGCTTGACGGCGTAGAGCAAAAATACGTCGAGGAAGTCGGTTCCATGAACATGATGTTTGCCTACGGCAACAAGATCGTGACTCCGATGCTCAACGGTTCCATTCTTCCCGGCATCACCCGGGACAGCGTTCTGAAGCTTGCCCGTTCCCTGGGATACGAAACAGTCGAAGGCCGGCTGGATATCAACGAGATCTTTGCCGACGCAAAAGCCGGAAAGCTGACCGAAGCCTTCGGCACCGGCACCGCCGCTGTCATCAGCCCCGTAGGCACACTCGCCCTGAAGGATGAAAAGATCACCATCGGCGACGGAAACATCGGCACCATTGCCCAGACACTGTACGATACCCTGACCGGTATCCAGTACGGCCGTCTGGAAGACAAATTCGGATGGATTGTTAAATGCTGAGAAACGGAAACCCGCGGCCGCTTCAATGGGCTGACAAGACCATGAGCGTTATGCGCGCCGATCTGCTGGAAGCCTGCGAGAAGGATCTCGCAGGCCTTCCTTCACATTGCCTTTTTGATCCGGACTGCAGCGACGTAGACGCCGAAACCTTCTACGCGTTCTCCTTTTTTTCGGAAGAGGACCGGCGCGCTGCCGGCGGAAGGCCAAAGCCGGTCCTGCATACCGTGGAAGAGCTTCGTACCCGTGTACTGCACCAGTACGCGCAGGAAGCCGCCCTTCTGTCCGTGGAGGAGCACGATCTGCTGATCCGCACGGTTCTTTTCGGCGGGCGTACCCCG